>AUXO017810451.1_pt1 | contig 73515 bp, 56 predicted proteins | sample 768731 | NCBI WGS metagenome assembly AUXO01 (sample SAMN02715735, study PRJNA202380) | gut metagenome | biome: sheep rumen | host: Ovis aries | place: New Zealand: Palmerston North
TACAACTTTTGGAATGACTCTTCCAGAAAAAGCATATACTTATGCTATCCCACATGAATACTATGATAAATACAGCATACGTCGCTATGGTTTTCACGGCACAAGCCACATGTATGTATCAAGAGAAACTATAAAATTTGGGCATCTTAAAGATGATGCAAAAGTTATAGTATGTCATCTTGGCAATGGTGCATCAATCTCCGCTTCTATTGGCGGAAAATGTATAGATACTTCTATGGGACTTACACCGCTTGAGGGTCTTGTCATGGGGACAAGATCTGGTGATATAGATCCAGCCATTGTCGAATACATCTGCAATAAAGAAAACAAAACTGTATCTGAAGTATTAAATATCTTAAATAAGAAATCTGGTCTTCTTGGCATAAGCGGCATCTCTTCTGATTATAGAGACTTAAAGGCAAAGATGGAAGAAGGAAATAAAGATGCAAAAAGAGCTCTCGATACCATGAAGTATCGTATAGCAAAATACATCGGATCTTATATGGTAGCTCTTGGCGGACTTGACGCAATCACTTTTACTGCTGGAATGGGTGAAAACCAAAAAGAGCTTCGTGAGGATGTGTGCAATTACCTTGAATTCCTTGGTATAAAACTTGATAAAAATAGAAATGATGTTCGTGATGCTGCGACTCTCATATCAACTGATGATTCAAAGGTAAAAATCTTCATGATTCCAACAAATGAAGAGCTCATGATAGCAAGAGAAACTTTAAGACTTACACAATAACATTTACATATTTTCCAAAAAAAATAGACACAGCACTTGTGTCTATTTTTTTTAACTATATTCTCGTTTAATATGATTTACCCCAGATAACTTCATATTTTGCTGGCTTTCCACATATTGCACATTTATCTGATAAGTGTTCTTGTTCCATTGGTATACACCTACTTGATATACCTGTCTCATCTTTAAACGCTTCTTCACACGCCTCATCACCACAATGCATTGCTTTTATGAAGCCTGTCTTTTTAGACATTTTTTCAATAAGTTCTTCTTTTGTATAAGCTTCATCTATATGAGCATCAAGGAATTTCTTTGCTGTGTCAAACATGTTTTGTTGAATCTTCTCAAGTAAATCTTTTATTTCGTTTTCAAGATTATTAAGCTCAACTTCTATTTTTTCATTTGTATCACGTCTAACTAATACACACTTATTATTTTCAATATCCTTTGGCCCTATCTCAAGTCTTATAGGTATACCTTTCATCTCACAATCTGCAAACTTATATCCAGGAGTCTTATCAGTAAGATCAATATCAACTTTTATACCAGCTTTCTTTAATCTATCATACAAGTTTTCTGCTACTTTTACATTATTCTCATCTTTCATCCTTATAGGAACTACTCTTACCTGTATAGGTGCTATGTGTGGAGGAACTTTAAGCCCTCTATCATCACCATGTACCATTATAAGAGCTCCTATAATTCTTGATGATATAGCCCAAGATGTCTCTGTCGCATACACAAGTTTGTTGTTTTTATCAAGATACTTTATATCAAAAGCTTTAGCAAAATTGTCCCCAAAATCATGTGATGTCCCAGATTGAAGTGACTTACCATCTTTCATGATAGACTCTACAGTATATGTAGCTTGTGCTCCAGCAAACTTTTCTCTTTCTGTCTTCTTACCTTTTATTACTGGAATAGCTACATCTTTTTGTATAAAATCTTCATACATATAAAGTATATCTAAAGTAAACTTAAGTGAATCTTCAGGTGTCGCATGCAAAGTATGACCTTCATGCCAGAAAAATTCTCGAGTACGAAGAAATGGTCTTGTCTCTTTCTCCCATCTCACTACAGATCCCCACTGGCAAAGAAGTTGTGGAAGATCTCTATAAGACTTCACAGTGTCCTTCCAATAATCACAGAAAACTGTCTCCGATGTAGGTCTTACAGCAAGTCTATCTTCAAGCACATCATCACCACCACAAGTAACCCAAGCACACTCTGGTGCAAAGCCCTCAACATGTTCTTTTTCTTTTACCAGAAGGTGCTCTGGTATAAGTAGTGGCATAGCCACATTGGTTACACCCATATTCTTAAGGCGAGCGTCAACATTTGTTAGTACATTTTCCCATATTGCCCATCCATAAGGTCTTATAACTACAAAACCTTTGACTCCACTATAGATGCAGAGTTCTGATTTTAAGCATACATCTGTATACCACTTTGCAAAATCTTTTTCTTGTGATGTAATTTGTTCTACTAATTTCTTTTCATCAGCCATCTCTTTTCTTGCTCCTATTATATATTTTAGATATTATATTTTCTATGATATATCAAGATGCCCAAGTGCAGCATAGTAATAATCATTATATGCATTTATCAAATTGTACTTTGCCACCTTCACTTGTAACTCATCTGCATATTCCTGAAGTCTAAGCCCCTTGTATTCAAGTTCACTTACAAGCTTACTTTCATATTTTCTTAGATTGCCACCTTTATTTAGTTCACACGCTGTATTCAAGTATAGGCTTCCTTCATATTCTAAAAGTGATGCCTCAAGTTTTTTATATACATTTTCAAATTCTACAGTCACTTTTGATGATACATAATCTTTTTGCTTTTTTAAGATTTCCTCTCCTGTACTTCCAGGTCTCTTTCTATCTTTATCGCTAAGTGCTATATTATAGTAGTTGGAATTGCTTGTATATGCTCTTACTTTATCTACGTTATAATCTACACTTGAGATAAGTGCCAAGTCAGGTACTGGCTCTATGAAATTAAGCTTATCTATATCAACTAGTGAATAACCAAGGTTACTTGCTATCTGTTCTTTAACGTTTCTCATCGTTGTCTGAGTTTTTTTCAAAGTATCTTTAGCATTTTCATAAGTAGAAAAACCTTTTAGTACATCATTTTCAGTGGCAAGCCCAAGATTTTTATTCTTTTCATAAAGTTTATACATATCATAATACAAATTAGTTTGATTTTCAAGTATATCAACATATGTAGAAAGCTGTAAATATGAAAGTATTGCCGAAGTAAGTGATTTTGCTATAGCTTCTCTTGCAAATACTATTTGACCGTTATCATCAACATGTCTTACATTATAAAGTGCTTTTGAAAGTCCAAGCATTGTCTTTGTAGAACTTATCGTTTTATTGGTCGAATCATAAGTTCCTTTAGCAGTACGATACATATACTTATAAGTTGCTATCTCAGCCGAAAGTGCAGCATATTTAGCTGCATAATTTGGATCAGATTTGTCAAGATTCCTTCTTTCACTTTCTATCTGTTGATATATATGTTTATATTCTGTATATAAATCTTTTATCTCTTCTGTATAGCTAAGCGAATCATAAAAGAGAGTATCATTACCACCTCGTGCATAATACGCCATAGTATATCCGCTTATTGCACTTTGTCTGATATTTAAATATGTAGGAGAAAAATATCGTATTCTCAAATCAAGAGTCTTTAGATCTATATTATAGTTATTGACTTTATCATAATCAGCTTTTTCATTATCAGGTATACTACCATGCACTGGGTCATACAGATTCCCTCGGTCTTTTGATATAATTGTATTTTCTGATGTAACGACTTTAGGATCTGCTACTGGCTTTTCTACTTCTACTCCATTTATTTTAACTTTTGCATATGAAAAGTTCGTGCACAATATAGAAAGTGCCACTACATATAATACTATTCTTTTATAGAAATATCTTCTCATCTACTAGCAATTACCATACCCTTTAGCACTTGATTCATAATTTTCTAAAGCTTCAAGAAAATCATACTTTACTGCAGCTAAATTATACAATGCTAACGTCACATTAGTTTCAGTTGTTTTGTATTCTTTTTCACTTATGCTGCCATTAGTATATTCATTTTTTGCTTTTGAGTAATTTGAAAGCGCAAGATTATATGCCACTTCTCTATTGTACTTTGTCTCAAGCACATCAAGAAGTGTTGAATACTTTGTCTCAAGGTCATTGTATATTTTTTGTGGTGCTGCATTTATCAATATCTCATATTCTTTTCTAACTTCTTCTGTTCTCGCATTATTAAGCTTTCTTTTATATATCTCATATTGCACATTGTGTGCTAAAGCATGTTGATAGTCGTTGTCAAGATTTATAGAGTTTATATCAAAGCCTTCTCTCAGATCAAGCTCTTCTATATGTATATTGGCATCATAAGCCATGCCACAATTGATAAGTAGATTTCTCTTATATGTCTTGGTTGCTGATTCAGAGTTTACAACATTTGCCTTAGCATCTGCCACATTCTTTTTTGCATTTAAAAGCTCGACCTGTGTCCCACTTCCGTATTTAAGTGCATTATCTGCGCTATTCTCTTTTCTAAGTGCTTCTTCATAAGATGCTCGTGCAGATAATTCATCATATACACTTTTATGATACTGTATATCTAAAATCTTTGTAGATAGTATAAGTTGTTTTTCAGTTAGATAATTGGTTAGAAAATCAACATACGAATCACTTACGCTTTTATCTGCCTGTATCATCATGGCATCCGCCTGTGCATATGCCATACCTGACTGAAGATCAGAGTCACTACTATCTGCTGAAGCATATAAATTATCTGCTGCATTCATATAATCTTCATATACATCATTTGCAGATTTATTATTGCTCCAATTATTCCAGTTGCTCAATATGTCTGGATTAAACAAGTGCACATATGCATCAATATCAGAAAAAGCAATCCTATCTTTTGGAAGTGTATTTTTTCTTTCATCATGCCCATATATATGAGTACTAGGATTTAGTCCATCAAAATATTCTCCCACATAATCAGGTGCTGCATATATGGTAGACGCAAAAAGCATTGTAACAATAAGACCTAAAATTATATAATGCTTATTTTTCTTCATTTTTCCTTCTTTCAGCATTTCTAAGTTCTCTTTCATGTTCTTTTTCCTCAACTTCTATTATAGCATCACATGCTATAGGTCTAAGTTTCTCAAGTATAGTTCCACCACGTCTTGCGAAGATATAATAATATATAGGTAAGATAAATAATGCCATTATAGTAGATGCCACGATACCGCCTATATCGACCACTGCAAGACCTTGTAAAACTTCACCATTTTCTCCATACGCCATAGACATAGGAATCATAGCAACTATAGTAGTAAGGGTTGTCATAAGAATTGGTCTAAGTCTAAGTGCTCCAGCTTCAACAAGGGACCACTTAAGATCTTTTCCATCATCTAAAAATTGATTGACAGTATCCACATAAAGTATTCCATTATTTACGGCTGTACCAATAAGCATTAGCGTACCAAGAAGCACAACCATAGAAAGTTTTAAATCTGTAAGCCAAAGTGCAAGAAGTGCACCCACAAAAGAAAATAGTACCGTACCCATAACCATAAGCGAATATCTTACTGATTCAAATTGTGATGCCATAACTACAAATACCAAGAATCCCGCTATCGCAACCGCTATATAGAGAGCTCCAAATTCTTCATTTAACATATCGTCTATAGTACTTGTTGCTCTTTCTACATATTGATTGAGTAGTGGATTTACGATTGTCTCTTGAATCTCTTGTCGTGTACCATCAGTTGCATTTTCATTGAAAAATGTAGTTACCGTCACTCTATACTTTTTATCATACTTTGGAATAGCTGATGGATTGTCTTGATACTCAATCTTTGCTATATCCCTTAGTGTTGTTGTTGTGCCAGCTGAACTTGTAAATTTGATATTTGATACTTTTTCTATTGTGTCGTATTCCTCTTCACCATACTCAAGAGTTACGTCTTTTGTGATACCATCTATTGTTTTATCCATTACCTTCACACCTGAAAGCATGTTGTAAAGAAGTCCACCAATTGATTTAGGAGTAAATCCCTCAGCCGCAGCAAGTATTGGATCAATTGTCGCCTCTATCTTAGGGGCTGCATTATCAAGAGTTGTTGTGATATTGACACAATCATTTCTTGATTCAAGGAGTTTTACAAGTCTATCTCTTGCTTCCTTAAGTCTTCCATAATCATCTGATTGAAGATAAATTTCCAATTTATCTCCTCCAGGAAGTACAAACATACTCACAGCAGATGTTGAGTATGATGATATGTCAACTGTGCAAGTCGTAACATTGGCAAGTTCTTTTTTCCATCTACTTACAATATCATCTGTAGATTCTTTTCTGTCTTTTTTCGGTACAAGATATGCTATAAGAGACTGACCGCCACTGCTTCCTGACATAGACATAGAACTTGCACTATTTGATAATATAAAATGCTCTACGTTTTCATCTTTTTTTACGAATTCTTCAAATTCTTTATATATCTCATCTCTCGCTTTTAAAGTGAGCCCTGGTTTAGTTGTAATGCTAAGCTTTATCATGCCATTGTCTGTTGACGATACCAATTCTCTTTCAAATGTTGGTATAAGTGTCATCGTAGCTAAAAATATAGCAATGCTTAAAATTGCAATGATCCATTTAAATTTTAGGAATTTTGGCATTGCATATCTATACAAAGCCTGAAGACTTCTAATAAATGACCCTGCTGGTGACTCTTCTTTTTCAGTAGGTCTTAAAAGCACATATGTAAGTGGCACAACAGTTATTGCTGATATGTAAGAAGCAAGCATACAAAATACTATTGTAAATCCAAGTGGCTTAAAGAACTGTCCTGACATACCTGACAAGAACCCAAGTGGGCCAAAGACAACTACCGTAGTAAGCGTAGATCCAAATACTGATGCTCCAATGGTTTTACTTGCTTTCAATGCCGCCATACAATAATATGCGACATTTTTCTCACCTTTATACTCATCACTTGCTCTAAAACATGCTTCCAATACAACTATTGAGTTATCAACCATCATACCTACACCAAGAACGAGTGCTGATAATGTTATAACATTTAATGTATAACCCGATAGATACATACATACAAATGCAGTAAGTATAGAAAAAGGTATTGATGTACCGACAATAAACGAAGCCTTTAAATCGCCAAGGAACAACCATATAATAATCATAGATAGCACTACTGCTATAATCATTGTCTCAAACACATTTCTTATAGAATTATTGACATTATTTGCACTATCCTCAACTATTGTTGCCTCAAGGTTAGGGTCTTCACTTGTAAGTTTCTTAAGCACTTTCTTAACTTCATTTGAAAGTGTAACTGTACTAGCTGATTGAGTTTTTGTGACAGACACTACCATACAATCTTCTGTGTCATATCGACCAAGTTGTGTCACTTCTCTTTTTGCATTATAGACATCTGCTATATCTTCAAGGTAAAGTGTCCTTTTATTTCCTGTAATAATTGGTATAGACTTTAATGATTCTATGGTATTATACTTTACTTCAGTAGAAAGAGATAATTTTCTATCTCCGACATTAACATCACCACCTGGAAGCGAAAAGTCTGCATTTGCTATAATCTGCTGCAAAGTAGACATAGACAAATTATATCTTTCCATCATCTCAGGTTTAAGTGCAACCTTTATATAATCTTCTTCACCGCCTGCTGTATCAACAGCTGATACTTCAGATATCTTCTCAAGTTCCTTTACAAATGTATTGGTTACATAATTATATATGTCATCTGTTGTCTTGTTGCGTACAGCTATTCTGATAGACGGCATGGAATTGACATCCATCTCAAATATTGTTGATTCTTCTACATTGTCAGGAAAGTCACCTTTAACTCTATCAATCGTCTTTTTTAAATCAGTATAAGCTTTATCCATATTTTGTCCATAGTTATACTGTATGGCAACAACTGAAAAATTAGTTCTTGATGATCCTTGTATATGCTTAACTCCTTGAAGATTGTATACTTCATCTTCTATTTTTTTAGTAATATTGACATCAACATCTTCTGGCTGTGCCCCTGGATATACAGTAAGTACTGCATACATCGGCATAGAAATTGACGGCATAAGTTCATACTTAAAGCTTATAATTGATATCACGCCAAAGAAAACAATAGAGAGCATAACAAGGAATGCAGTTACAGGTTTTTTAAGAACAAATTTTGTAAACTGATATCCCATTAGCGAACCTCCGTTATCTTTATATCTGAAGGAAGTTGCATAGAATTATTTGTGTTTTCCTCTGGTACAATAGTTGGGACTGTTTCTTTAGGTCTTGCTATTGTCTCTTTTCCTTTATTTGAATTACTCTTTGCTTTTTTCTTTTTTACAGTTTTAGCTTTTGCTGTAGTTTCTTCAACTTTTGCTGTTGTCTCTTCTTCTTTCTGCGTTGTCTCTATCTCACTCATTGTAGAATCTTCCACTGCTTTAGTTTCTTCAGGGATTTCATCCATCTTATCAATCAATTCTTCTATGCTACTTTTTGTAGCTTTTGTTTCTTTGACTCTTTTTTCCATCTCTTTATTTACGTCATTTTGCAAGTCTACTTCATCATATACTTCTTCATCTTTTACTACATTGACAGGCGTCCCTTCAGCAAGGCTATTGTTCCATGTCGACACAATTCTGAGCTTCTTATCAAGGTTTGTAAGCACTTCTGTAGTCCTTTCATCTTCTACACCAACATCTATATACTTCTTTTCTATGGTATTTTGGTCATTTACAATATATATATATGCATTTCCACCTTCATAATATACTAGTTCATTTGGTAAGATATTGATATTTTTTCTTCTATCATATACAAAAGTTACCTTTGCCATAACTCCTGATGCAAAATCATTCATTGATGTAATAACTGCCTTCACATCAAAAAGTCCGTTGCTTGTATTAATTAAATTTGCTATGTTGGATATATATCCTTCATAAGTTTTTCCTGCCTTTTCTATAGTTACCTTTTCTCCAAGCTCTATTCCTTTCAATACTCTTTCTGTCACACCAAAGTTTATCTCTTTCCCTTCTTCTGATGTAATATAGCAGAGAACTGTCTCAACTTTTATACTTGTATTGATAGTCATATTGGTATTTTCTACCACTCCATCTCCTACAGCAACCGGAGTAGAGTACTCTACCTTAGTATCATACTGAAGCTTTGCTGCATCATATTGTGCTTTTACAGACTCAAAGTTTTGAAGTGATATATCTCCAGCCTGATAAAGTTTTCTCATTCTTTCATAACTACTTCTTGCTGTATCATATTGTATACGAGCTGCTTCTATCTCTTTTGAGGCATCTATCTCACATATTGGATCACCTTTTTTTACGTGGTCTCCATTTTGCACATATATTTTTTTAATATCTCCGCCTACTTTCGCTGGTACATAATATGTATCATTTGGAAGTATGCTTCCCATCACAGATATTTCTTTATTGATACTACCTCTTCTTATATGCGTCACATTTACCGCAGGTATGGCACTTAAATCAACTTTATCTACTTTTGTAAGCTTATTAAAAATTAGAAATCCTACACCGACAAGCATCAATATACCAACTATAATAAGTACTATATTGTTACTTTTTTTATCCTTTTTTTCTATTTCTTCCATTTTCATATCCTCCTTTTAGTTTAACTCATAACACCTTTTTTAATAACATTAAATTTATATTCAAAACCATAATTATTATCATTTTTATCACTTATAATTACCATCTTAAGTGTAATATTGGAAATTAATGCTATAAGGAGATCTACAATATTGGCCATGTCCTCTCTTGTCTTAAATATCTCCCTTCCTTCCACAGTATTTTCAAGTAGCCAATCTAAGAATCCCTGTAATTCTTCTTCATATCCTTTTGAATATAAAATCTTATGACCTATCTCTATAAAAAATTTTAAATTTTTCATAATCGTGAAAAATATTTTATTTCTTAACATGTCTTTTATCTGCATGTATCCATCATATACACCATCAAAAAGTTTTCCATCATTTTTAATTATGCATTCTTTAAATTTTTCAAAAACTGTCTTAATTTTTTCTTTTATTAATGTCTCTACCGCATCATTCTTATCTACAAAATAATTATAAAAGCTTCCTCTTGATATATCCGCTTCCTTTACTATATCATTGACAGATAGTTCATCATAATTATATTGCTGCATACATTTTTCAATAGCATCAAGAATATTATTCTTCTTTTTTTCTTTAATGTTGTAAAAATGCTCTAGTGCCATAATAACTCCTAAACTTTACTATTTTGTACTATGTGTCACTTTTTGACACTTGTCAAATATACAACATTATAGTCATTTTGTCAATAAAAATAGGGATTTTAACCCTTTTCCCCCTAATTTTAAGGTTTTTTAATATAAACCCTATATCGGTCGTGCTATAAATATAAAGGAATCTTTATTCTCTTTTTTCATTACATTTTTACAATTCAGCACTTTAAAATATGAATTAAAAATGCCAAAAACTGTAGGTCCACTTCCTGACATAAGTGATGTAATAGCGCCAAGTTCTTTTATTCGTTTCTTAAATGCCCCAACTTTTTCAAACATTGGCTCTGTGACAATTTCTAAATCATTAAAAACATTGTCAGAAAGTTTATAGATATTTCTTTCTTTTATTGCTTCAAGCACTTTCAAAAACTTAATATCTTCTTCTTTTCTTCTTTCATCACTTACAGAATACTGGTCCACACGTGAAAAAATTTCTCTCGTAGATACTCTAACATTTGGTGTAGCTATAAGGATATAGTAATTATTATATGACTTTAATTCTTTTACTATCTCGCCTCTTCCCTCACAAATGCTCACTTTTTTATGCACAAAAAATGGTATGTCCGATCCAAACATTGCCGCTATAGCATTTAGTTCGTCAATGCTAAGTTTAAGCTTATAATGTCTATCAAGAAAAAGTAACATACTCGCTGCATCACTTGAACCGCCACCAAGTCCGCCACTTGTAGGAATCATTTTTTTTAAGAAAATATATATTTTATCTTTTATTCCATACTTATCAAAGATATATTTTATCACCTTGTATACAAGATTTTTCTCATCAGTTGGTATATATCCATAATTACTTCTCAAATTAATCTGCTTATCAGAATCATAGTCAAATTTTTTTACAAAAAATTGATTTAAAAAATCTATATCAATCTTAGGAAGTTCTGGGAGTTTTATAGGTATATCAAACTTTGGCAAGAATCTAAATATATCAAAATCTTTCTCACTCACTATTTCAAATTCCATAGTATCAAATAGAGAGATTTCTTGCATGACCATAGAAAGATCGTGATAACCATCATCTCTTTTACCATTTACTTTTAGACATAAATTGATTTTTGCAGGTGCTTTTATTATTTTTTTCATATTATTTCAAATACAAATCAAAGTAAAATTCCATACCTTGTGTCCCGTTTATTTCTTTGCCTATACATCCACAAGTAGTTCCATGTCCATCCGCAATAGCTTTTACTATACTAAGCCCAAGTCCTGTCCCGCCATACTCACGAGTATGAGCCTTGTCAACTTTATAAAATTTTTCCCACACTTTTAACATATCATCATCTGATAGTATAACGCCAGAATTAAATACAGAAAGACGCACAATACTATCATTAATCTTTTCACTTGACATTTTAATTATCTTTTTGTCATTTACATGATTAATAGCATTTGAAAGATAATTCCTTATAACTTCTTCGAGTTTATAACCATCCGCCCAGACATATACATTTTCATCTATACTAGTCTCAAGTTTTATGCTTTTCTCTTGCAACTTAATTTCAAAGCTCTTTACAACCCCTTCAACTATTTCACTTAAACTGATACGAGAAAAATCAAGATTGTCCATGCCTCTCTCAAGCGCTGAAAGGTCTAAAAGCTCTCTTACCATATCACCCATCTTATCTGCTTCATCTCTTATAACCTTTACATAATAATCTCTATTTTCTTTATCATTTATCACACTCTCTGTCTCAAGCCCCTCTGCATAGCCTTTTATAAGGGATATGGGGGTCTTTAATTCATGAGAGACATTGGCTACAAATTCTTGTCTCATTATATCAAGCTGTTCTTTTTTCTCCAAATCCTTTTTTAGCATATAATTGGCATTTTTTAACTCTTTTATGGACTTTTCAAGCTTTTCGCTCATTTCATTCATCGAATTGCCAAGTATTCCTATCTCATCTATAGCACTACCTTCATAGCGATTTTCAAATTCAAGCCTACTCATCTTTTTTGATATTTTTGATAATTCAAGCAAAGGCTTTGAAAGACGATTAGATAATACAAATATTAGTATCGACCCTATAATCAAGGTTATTATTGATACTATTATAAGAGCTTTATTAAATAAAGTAATAGGTTCTTCAATTGATTCTATAGGGATATTTAGTAAAAATGCCGTCTCATTGTCACTTAAAAATCCAAAGCATTCGAGATTTGACGAAAAACCTGGTTGCCTTATATCACTTATCCCGATAGTATAATTTTTTGTCTTCTCAAGTACATTTAATCTTATATTATTGATGTCATTATTAAAAATATAATCCATCATACGTCTATCAAGTCTTGAGCTATTTTGAAATAATGAATATGTCTTATTTTCTGAATCCATGAGCACTGTTGTCACACCATATATTTCTTGTAGTTCTCTTAAAAATGACGAAAGATTACTATCCACAAACTCACCATTTGGTCCTCTTTTTCTTGTGAAAAGTTCTGGTAGAGTATACCCTTTGTTATATGCTTCAGCAAGTCCTTTATCAAGTGCATAGTATGATTGTTTTATAACATCTCTCTTATTATTTATATATATTCTTTCTAAAAATAACGTATTAAAAAGAAGTATGCTTCCTATAAGGCACACCATGACTATCACAAATGTAATTGTCATTTTCCATCTTATGCTCTTCTTCATATCATCCTACTTTTTCTTTTTAGTATCTTTTTTATTCTCAAGAGCTTCAAATTTATATCCATATCCCCAAAGAGTCTTTATGGCATCACCTCTTTTACCAAGTTTTGCTCTTACTTTTTTAATATGTGTATCAACCGTTCTCGCATCACCAAAGTAATCAAAATTCCATACCGAGCTTAAGATCTTCTCTCGAGTAAGTGCTATTCCTTCATTTTCCATAAGATAATCTATGAGTTCAAATTCCTTAAATGAAAAATCAACAGGCTTTCCGTCTACATATACTTGATGTGAAGCCTTATCTATAAGAATACCACCTGACTCTACATTTTCATCGCTCTCTTCGTTTCTCTTGAGTATAGCATTGATTCTGGCTACAAGAATTTTAGGAGAAAAAGGCTTTTGTACATAATCATCTGCTCCTGCCTCAAAGCCCCTTATCTGATCATTCTCTTCTCCTTTTGCTGTAAGAAGCACAACTGGCACTCTTGACGTCTTTCTTATCTCTTCCAAAGTCATGTATCCATCAAGTTTTGGCATCATAACATCAAGGACTATGAGTTTTATATCTTTATCAGTTTTGAACTTTTTCAGTGCCTCTTCTCCATCCCCAGCTTCCGTCACATCAAACCCACTGCCAGTCAAAAAATCTCCTATAAGTTTCCTTATTCTTGCTTCATCATCAACTACAAGTATTTTTTCTCTTTTTTTCATTCTATCCTCCTATGGCCTCAAAGATAAATCTTGAAGCTTTATAATTTTTACCAAATCGCCTAATTGTAAAAAGTATATGAAGACTCACTTTTGCCCTTGTCATCGCTACATAAAAAAGTCTTCTCTCGCTTTCCACATCAAAACTTCTTATACTTTTTTTATGTGGCATGATGCCGTCATTAGCATCTATAATAAATACAACCTTATACTCCAGTCCTTTAGAAAGGTGAAATGTCATAAGAGAAACTTTTTCTTCCTTTTCACTTATATCTTTATCACCATGTATATCAAGTTCATCTTTAATTTTATAAGGAATACTTCGATTTTTGAAATCTCTCACAATGGAATGTGACAAAAGATTTGTCCTATAAAGTATCGCCATCTCACTATATGGTATGCCAAGACTTTTATATCTTTCAATCTCTTTTACTATATAATAATCTTCATCTCTCGAATCATTAAATTTCTTTATAACTATCTGTCCATCTTCTATATCATTTGACTTTAAATCTTTATATATTCTTTTCTTATTAGCATTGATAAGCCTTTTTGAAAATGTCACAATATTCTTTTTGCTTCTATAATTTATATCTAAATGTATAATACTTGCATCACTATAATCACATAGAAAGCTTTTCATAACATCAGGTTTTGAACCTCTAAAACTATATATACTCTGGTCATCATCACCGACTACAAATACATTTCTTGTCTTACATATCATCTTTATAAGATTATACTGTGATCTATTGATGTCTTGAAATTCATCAATCAGTATGTACTTAAAAAGATTCTGATATTTTACTAATTTATTTTTATCAGATGATAAAAGTGATGAACACTTATATATCATATCAAAAAAATCTAATTTTCGATTGTTATATAGTTCTTTTGCATAGACTTCATATACTTTTTCAAAAGTCTTTTCGTCTATACTATCGGGGATGTATGATTCTTCTCTGTCTTTAGCAAGTTTATACGCATTAATGTCTATTAATATTTTATTTAATTTATTATTATCAAATCCTATCCCCACATTTTGTGTCAAAACTTTTCTTACATATTCTATTGATTCTTCTTTAGTTATAAGACTATCTTTTGTATACCCAAAATCATTTCTTAATATCTCATAAAATATAGAATGAAATGTACCAAAATGCGGCTTATTACTGATTTCTATACCATATTCAAGAAGTAATGCCTCAAACCTTTTCTTCATCTCGCAAGCTGATGCTCTTGTAAAAGTTATAACAAGAATATTTTGTGGATCTACTTTATACTTTGCGATTAAGTATAGTATCCGATTTGTAAGGACATAAGTCTTCCCAGATCCTGGTCCAGACACCACAAGACAAGGACCATTAGCAAATGTCACTGCCTTTTTCTGATCAAGATTAAATTTTTTCTTCATTTATAAAGTTAATGTTAGGGTTAATCAACTCTTAATGCATCTATAGGGTTAAGTCTTGCAGCATTTTTAGCAGGAAGATAACCAAAGATTAGTCCTATCGCTACAGAAACTCCAAAAGATAGTAAAACTGCCCATACTGTAGGATTGGCTTTTATATCCATGACGGCACCTATAGACTTTGTAGCAAATGCTCCTATCGCTATGCCAAAGACACCACCAATTGTTGAAGTAACTGCAGCTTCTATAACAAATTGCTGCATGATGACACCTTGTCTTGCTCCAAGTGCTTTTCGTATACCAATTTCTCTTGTTCTCTCTGTCACTGATACAAGCATTATATTCATAACTCCTATCCCTGCCACAAGTAGTGATATACCTGCAATCCCCGCAAGCATAGCGGTGAGAGTCCCTATAGATTGATTAAGCTGCTTTATGATAGATGAGTTTGCCATTACATTATATAATCTATCATTTTTAAACACATTTGAAAGCTTTTCTTCTAAAGCTTCTGTTATCTCTTCGGTATAAAGTGTATCTGTTGAGTTCATAACAAAATTGTTGATAAAGCCATTTCTATTCATCTTAGTAGCTACTGTATAAGGTATCCATATAAAATCATCAGTGCCACCTTCCTCAAAATTATCTTCATCTTGAGTCTCAATTACTCCTACAATTGTAAATGGTTTCCCATTTATTTTTATAGTATCTTCATATGCCTTTTCTGCAGACCCGTAAAACGTATTTGCCACATAAGATCCTATCACACATACGCTTGACCTACCAGCTACATCAGCATACACAAGATTTCTACCTTCTTCTACTTTATACTTCATAATATCAAGATAATCTTCTGATACTCCTGTTATCGTAGTAGAATCAAGATTATCACTACCTGACTTTGCAATGGCCGATGAAAGCGTAACTGTTGGAGAAAGACTGTCAATCCATGTAGGATGTTCATCCCAGAACTTGTACATGTCATCATCATCAATATGTCTTGTATTCATATTTCTACAAAAAATAGTTATTTTATTGACGCCCATTTCTTCAAATTGCTCTACCATCTGTCCCATGTATCCAGAAACTATTGATACAAGAATTATAACAGCTGCTACACCTATAATTATACCAAGCATAGTAAGCGCACTTCTTATTTTATTGGAAAGTATAGCTTTAATGGCTAATTTGAAACTCTGTAGCATAACTCTCTGTATCTCCATCAAATATTATTTTACCATCATGTATGCGGACAACTCTTTTTGCCTCAAGTGCTATGGCATTATCATGAGTAATCATAACTATAGTGTTACCCTCACTATGAAGCTTTTTTAAAAAGTTGAGTACATCTCCAGATGTCTTTGAATCAAGCGCTCCTGTCGGTTCGTCAGCAAGAAGTAAACTTGGGCTTCCTGCAAGAGCTCTTGCTATGGAAACTCTCTGTTGCTGTCCACCTGATAGCTGATTGGGGTATTGATTGTATTTTTCTTTAAGCCCTACTTTGCTAAGTGATTCAAGTGCTTTTATTCTTCTTTCCTTTACTTTTATACCTGCATATAATAAAGGAAGTTCTACATTTTCAAGTAAAGTGAGTTTTGGCAAAAGATTGTATTGCTGAAATATAAATCCTATTGTTTTATTTCTTATATCTGCAAGCTCATCATCTGACATAGTGCTTGTATCCCTACCATTTAAAAAATACTTTCCACTTGTAGGTTTATCAAGTGCCCCTATTATATTCATAAGGGTGCTTTTCCCCGAACCTGATTTCCCTACTATTGATACAAATTCTCCTCTATCAATCTTTAGATTTATATTATCATTGGCATATACTTGTTCATTTCCCATTATGTATATCTTGTATTCATTTCTTATATCAATCAATGGATCACTCATGTTATCTCTGTCCTCCACCACCTGGAGGTCCTCCCATGCCACCACCCATACCACCTGGTCCTTGGAACATATTTTGATTAGCATTCGTTGAGTTTTCACTAATGTATACTTTATCACCTTCTTGAAGACCGCTTTTTATCTCTATATAATTTTCATTTGATATACCTGTCTCTACATTTATAGCTGTAAATCCTTCTGGCACTCTATTCTTTATACGATCTGATATCCCTTCAGTACTATAATTCCCTGCCACTATAGTAGGTGAAGTATTGAGTACATATACGACATCTCCTCTTTGAAGTGCATCCGCTGGTATCCCAACTACATTTTCAACATTTGCAAGAACTATATATGCGTCTACATTCATACCCGGCAAAAGTTCACCTATGTCTGATATAGTAACTGTAACTGGATAATTTGTGACACCATTTGAATTTGATGACACAAGACTAACATTTGTGATAACTCCCTTAAACATTTTATTGTTGAAAGCATCTGCTTGGATATTAACCACTTGACCTTCTTTGATTTTTGATATATCAAGTTCATCTACATCCATATTGAATGTAAGCTCTGAAAGATCATAGATTGTAGTAAGGGTTTTAGCAGAAGAACTACTTTTTTGTAATTTATCGCCAACCTTTACATCTTTTGTAATTACCGTACCATCTATAGGCGCTTTGATAAAATACTCTTCGTATGCATCTATAGAATCATCATATGAGTTTTCAGCTTTAGTTAATGATTCTTCTGCTTGAAGATATGTTTTCTTTTTATTTGAAAGTACGTTGTTGAAAGTCTCTTCTGTAATTGTAAAAAGTGGCGTTCCTTTGTTGACGTGTGCACCTTCTCCTACAAGGACACTCGCAACTTCAACATTACTTCCATCACTAAATGTTAGATTTTTATCAGTATTTAATTCAAAATTTGCATCTTCCAAAGATGCTACATTGCCTACTACTGCTATAGCAGTATTATCAGTCGTAAGCCCACCAGGATTATCACATACTATAGTAACGTATCTAACAAGTGCTCCAGAGGCACTTGTCTCATTGGCGCTTGCTACACTTTCCACTGTCCCTATAAGAAGTTCTGCTGTCTCCTGCAATTCAAGAATTGCTGTCATACCTTTTTTTACTTGCCCTATAGCATTACTTGCAAAAGGGAGTTTTATACTCATCATTGAGTCATCTACGATACTTCCTATCTCTGTATTATTATTTAATATATCACCTTTCTTTATTTTAAATGTCTTAAGCGTTCCTGCGTATGGAGCTTTATATGTCCGATCGCTATAATCCGATTCCAGCTTTTCGTACTCATATTTTGCTTGATTAAAACTATCTTGTGCCTGAGCTACAGATGATGAAGCATTGGCTATAGTACGATAAGCAGTGCTACTATCAATAGTAAGAAGCAATTGATCTTTCACTACTTTGTCGCCCAAAGAAAAATACACATTAGTTACATTACCCTCTACAAGTGATGTGATTGTATAGCTATCTTTTGGAAGCAAAGTTCCAGATCCTGATATTTCAGAAGAAATATTCATAACTCTAACTTCTTGCACATTTTTCATAGTTTCTTCTTTTTCTTTTTGTTTTTTACTACTTGTTAATGCAATATTGATGATGACAATCAAAAGAAGTATAGCACCCACAATTATAGCAATTCTTTTTATAAGTTTTTTTCTCTTGTTCTTGCGATTTTCTATCTCATCATGTGCTGCTTTAGTTGCAGCAATATCATCATTTGTAAGTTCTGTCTTTACAAATGTATCAGAACTTACAGCGCCTTTGATATCGCCTATATTTTCAATATCTTCTTTTTTCTTTTTAAATATTTTTTCTATAAAATCTTTAAGCTTCATAATCTACCCCGTATAAATTTTTAGTATCTTAAATCATATATATAAGCATGGGTTATAGTGCCTTCCGTCACTACTGTTCCTTCTCCCGATGTATCTTCATCGCTTGATGTGTCGCTTTTTGTATAGATGAATATTATCTGATCACCCACACTTATAGTTCCAGCATACGAAAATGCAAATTGCACCTCAGAGCTTCCAAGTGTATAATTTGAAAGATCTATCTCAACTCTTGTAGGTGTCACAGTATCACCTGCATTATAATATATGTGATTGACATAGCCTTTCTTTACCATAGTAGATGATTCAAGAGTAGTACCTTCCTTATATATATAGATAGTTTTAGTTGTCTCATTGTAATAATATATAAGGTATCCTTGATTATTTAACTCTCTATATAATGTCTCAAGATTTGCTGATGTGCCATTTATAAAAATATTTGCAGTCGTTATGTCAAAAGGTATTGATAAATTGAGGGCTTCTCCTCTTTTCAGTATATATGGACCATTTAATTTTGTCTTCGTGAGTCCAGTAGCATTTAGATCTCCATCACTATTAACTGATAAGTTAGTAAATACTGTCGGACCATATGCTGAATTCCCACCTTTTTTGTTGGTTTTTAATGTATTGTATACTGCATTTACCGCATCTTTTTTTGTGACATAATCATTTATTGATTTGTCAATATTGTCATTCATCTTAAGTGATGTAAACATCTCCAGACGTCCACTTATTTGATTGCCTGTAAAATCATCATTGGTATAGCCAAGTAATGTAAGACAGGCCCTTATAAGATCCCTATATGTCACATATTCAAGTGGTTTAAAAAGTCCACCAAGATACGAAGCAATATACCCTTCTTTTGACGCTATTTTTACAAATGGTGCATATGCATATTCAAGAGATACATCAGTAAATCCGGTATTTGAGTCATATATTGATGCACTATCTTTATACGGAGATGCTTTAACTATCATCCTTGCAAATTCACCTCGCGTTATAAAATCATTCATAGCGTTGTCATTTTCTATAATATCAGCAAGGTATAGTGTTTGTGTCCTAAGCTCTTGTCCTGCTGCAGTTGCAGAAAAACTCGTGAAAGTGTTAGACACAATTGATATTATAATTAAAACTAAAAATATCTTATTCTTTATTATACTTTTCATCTAATGTCTCCTTTTATTGCATAAATTATCGATCCTTTATACACCTCTTCTTCTTCATTGTTTCTTACTACTTTCCCATCACTATCTATATAAGCATTTGTCACATCATTCATCTTATTGCACAAATATATGATATAGTCACCTTCTCTTATATTTCCAAGAGCAGAAAAGGCAAATTTCATCTCTTCGCTTTCTATATAGTATTTATTGGAATTTATATCTATCCTATATGGAGTGGTCATATCAGATGCTTCATAATGTATATCTTGCACATATCCTTTTTCCACTCTAATAGGTGCCGTCACATCATCTCTCTCTGTATAAGAATATACATATTTTCTATCAAGATCCAGATAAAATATAGCATATCCATAATTGTCTATATCTAATTTTACTTCATCTATATTTGATTTGATTCCGTTTAAGTAGACATTGTTTTTTGTAATTTCAAAGGGAGCTTCTATGCTGCCTTTATCTTTTATAACAAAAGGTCCCTCTACTTTTTTAGGGATTGCATTGTCAGCATTTAATTCATTGTCGCTATCCAGTAGAAGTTTATCAAATATTTTTAGTCCATAAACATCCTTTGCATCTTTTATATTTCCCTTTAGTGTATTATATATACCTTTAAGCACGTCAAGCTTTGTGAGCACTTCTACCCCTGACTTATCTATGCCATCATTAAGTTTGAGGCTTTCATATTTCAGATTTCTACTCATTACCTGATTGCCAGTAAAATCATCGCTTACATATCCAAGTAGCGAAAGCATAGCTCTTGTAAGATCACTATATGTCACATAGTCATATGGTTTAAAAAGTCCACCAAGATAAAAAAACATATGACCTTCATCGGTAACATTTTTAATATAGCCAGCATAGAGATTATCACTTCCTACATCATTGCATACTGACTCCACCATAATTCCGCTGACCTTATCTTTATCATCAGATGCTTTCACAACCATTTTAGCAAACTCTTGTCGAGTTATAGGCTTATCAAGGTTTTCTTTATTATCAACAATATTAAGAAGATAAAGAACTTCCACTTTATCTTCAAGTGTCTTATTGGCTTTAGCATAATTAATAGTATTTACGAATAGCAATGCACTAAATATAAGTGTGATATAAACTTTTATTTTAAACGCTTTTTTCATTTATGTTCACTTCTTAATGTTTCTTTTAATTCTATAAATATTCTATGTCAATTCTAAGTTTAATTTGTGAACAATTTGTGTACACAGATTATTATACCATAAAACTTTGCGTTTTGTGCACCAAAAAAGGCTCTATTATTATGAGCCTTTTTCATTTATTTAAATCTCTTTTATCAATCCTTCTCTATAGGCATTAAGTAATTCTTTTAAGTCACTTATCCTCTCAAGTATTTCTTTTCCTCTATCTGTATCCTTTATTCTAAGTCTTCCATTCTTTGCAATGTTTTCTACTTCTTCTGTCTCTGGTGTGTTGAACTTTCCTTTTTCATATGGTTTATGTGTTGCTATAGTTAAATGTACAGAATCACTTATCATGGTATACCCTGCTATTCCAGTACTTTTTTGATAACTTTTTGACATGCCCCCATCAATGATAAAAAGTCTACCATTCGCTTTTACTGGGCTTTCACCCTCTTTTCTCTTTACCGGCACATGACCATTTATTATATGCCCTGTCTTATCAAGTCCAAAATTTTCAAGTATACCTATAACTGTCTTTTCATCTTGATACAAATCATAATAAGGATTTTTATGTTCTTTCTTTATATCAGGGTCATCCACAAAGTATATTTCAAAAGTTCGTATAGTATCTTTTCCAAATACTGGTGAATACTTTCCACACCACATATAATAAAGTGCATCAAGATTGTCATTTTCAAATCTATGTGCCTTTTTATCCGTATAAGCCTGTCTTACTATCTTGTCAAAATAATCAAGAAGAGATTTACCTGAAAGGTTTTGCTTTCCATCAAACCCCTTAAACACAGTATAGGTTTTATCAGAATTGAATGGTATGATGCCATGATATATAAGATTACCATTGTGTATCTTATATAGACTTCCTTTATCAAGTAAAAATTTTATATGATTCTTAAGCTTTGTAGAATGTACAAAACTTGCCTTAAGAACCTTTACAAGCTGCTCCTCTTCTTGAGAATATTTAAGCGGATCATTTTTATCTATAGTTGGGAAATTATGATCTTTTAATTTATATATTTTTCCTTCTATATCGATTGTATAATCATCATAGTTAATTCTCTCAAGCATAATCCGATCATTCATCTCATACTCAGGATGTTTCTTTATTAGTTTCCCTTCTGATTTGAACTGCATGACTGCAAGAGCCTTCTGAAGTTTTGCTGAAAGGCTTGGTCTTACTACATCATATTTGTTTTCATCAAGAATCATCGGCATAAAGAGTTCACAAGGGTCATCCCCATATGTTCTTGCTGCAAAATCATTTAGAGCTCTAAGACTTATCCCATACCCTTCTTCAAGCATATCATAGCAATTATATCTTACAGCGATACGAAGTGCATTTAGTATAAGTGTTTCATTGCCAAGTGCTGCGCCAATCCACTCTATATCATGATTGCCCCATTCTATATCAACATTATGAAATGCCATAAGTTCATCAAGAATTTTATCATGTCTTGGTCCTCTATCAAATATATCTCCAACTATGTGCAAAGTGTCTACTGCAAGTTTTTGTATAAGGTCACACATTGCTATAATAAAATCACGAGAAAGCCCAATCTCTATAATTGATTTTATTATCTCATCATAGTAGAAATCTTTTTTTACATTATCTCTATCAGTATCTTTATATAAAAGTTCATCAAGAAGATAGACATATTCATCTTTACATGCTTTTCTAACTTTTGATTTAGAATATTTATTGGACACATCTTTCACTACTCTTATAAGACGTATAATTGTAGTTTTTTGGAACTCATAAGTACTTTCACTTCTTAAATCATATTTATTGAGCATTTCCTTTGGATAGTAGATGATATTAGCAAATTCAAGTATCTCATCATCAGTCATCTCATTTCCATACATATGCTTTATTTTAGATCTTATAACCCCTGATGCAGATCTAAGCATATGAATGAAGCTTTCATTTTCTCCATGAAGATCTGACAAAAAAAACTCTGTGCCTTTTGGCAAAGTAAGTATAGAACTTAAATTGGCAATCTCAACACAGGTTTTTTCTTGGTTTGGAAATTGATTTGATAGTAGCTTTAGATAATCAAGACTTTTCATCATCTCATCCACCCTTCATATATTTTTTTTAATCATCTGACGATTTTCCTACGGGAACAATCCTACTTGAACCATCTGGCCCAACAGCTTCTTTCATATCTTTTAATGCAGGATCAAAGGCTGGCCCTGATACTGCTCTATGCTTTTCATCATTTTCTTCAAGTCTTTTTCGAGCTTCAGATATTGATGCTCTCATAGCAGCTGTAAGATTTTCATCATCTTCATCAAAAGAAAGCCAATACTCATCATCACTTATATTGTTAATCCTTCTCCATCTTGCATCTGGGGATTCACCTTCAATTGCCTTTTCTTCCCTTTCACCTTCTTCATTTTCTATCTCCGAATCTGTACCAAAAATTCGTGCAAATTCCTCTTCATATGCCCTATTTTCTGCTTCTATCTCTTCCTCATATAACTCTTCTTCATATGCTTCTCTATCAAATCCATATTCGCATTTTCTTAGATAACATATTCTCGAGCCATACTGTCCATCTATCTCTAATTCAAATTTTATCTTATTTACTTTTCTTTTAAATGTGCACTCAAAAGTTGCGCCATTATTATAATTGAAATCTGAAGTGGTATAAAGCAATTCATTTTCATCTTCATTATATATATTAAGCGTACAAGTTGTAGTTCTATCAGTATATGTAAAATAGTGTGTCGCTATCCTTCCCTTCAATTTATTGAAATTATTGGAAGGATTTTCAAATATTATAGTCGCCCCTCCACCTTTAAGTGCCATAACTTCTTTCCATTTACTCTTAGTATATGTAGTGCCATTAACTTTTTTGCTATAGTTATTACCGCCCTGTATATAATTTTGCATATTTCTATCCATCTCTGCATTAAAAGCATTGCTACCTGTTGCTTTATTTTTCAGTACTACATTTTTTCCGAGTATTGATCTTGCAGTACCATCAGGATTAACTTCAATAACTATATTGTCAGAAGGTGTCGGCCCATCTATTAATGATGGATCTGTCACATACAAAAATTGTCCTGTGGACTTAATACTCTTTTGTTTAGCACTATTGTTTTGTATATCTTGGAGCATTTCTGCTGAATACATTGAACCATTTGCTAAATCACCACCTGCATTGCCTATATATACATAAGGTATATATCCATCATCATCTATATATCTGCCATCTGCACTAACTACATAGTAATCTGGTGTAATGTCATCACGAAGAACTACTCCATTTTTATCAAAATAATAATAATATGCATAGCCAGTATCGCCATTTTCTATAAGTTTCCATCCATCATAGGCTATAGTGCCATCAGGTTCATACCAAAACATATCCCCACTTGGCAAAACACCCCAAGCAGAAAACGCTGGAAAAGAAAACCATGTAAATGTAATTATTAGCACCAATAGTATGTATTTAATTTTTGCTATGAAACTTTTAATCATCTTTTTCTTATATCGAGACTTGGTATAAGCTTATCGAGCTCAGTTATAAATGTATCTATCTCTCCTATATCATTGTATCTGCCAAGTGACACTCTTATCGTAGAATCTATAAGATTTTTGTCAAGTCCTATTGCTACTAAAGTATCACTAACTTTCTTGCTATGACTTGAACATGCAGAACCTGATGACACATATATACCCTTTTCCTCAAGTGCATGAACTAATACTTCCGAACGAATTCCTTTGAAAGACACTGATACAATATGGGGTGCAAAACTAGAATCCTTTTTAGTGTTTATATATATATTATCGTATTTATTGCTTAAGTTTGCAAGACTATCAATCAAATAATCACGAATTCTTAATAATCTGCTATTTATATCATCAAAGTCATCATAATACTTTTTTGCCGCCTCTACCATCCCTACTATTCCTAAAGTATTGAGTGTGCCTGATCTTAGACCTTGCTGCTGACCGCCTCCATACGATAGTGGCAAAATTCGCTTTTCATTTTTTTTATAGAGAGCTCCTACCCCTTTTGGTCCATTAAACTTATGGGAGCTTATAGATAAAAAATCAATATGATTCTTTTTGCAAGTTACCTTATATTTTCCAAACCCTTGTACAAAATCTACATGAAATGCAGTGTTTTTATTCTTTTCTTTTATAAGTTTTCCTATGGCATCTATATCTTGAACGGATCCAATCTCATTATTGACATACATTATTGATACTAAAATTATATTGTCAGTAATGTTTTCTTCCAAGGCTTTTAAATCTATATGCCCTGTCGAATCAACATCAAGATACTTTACATCATACCCATCAGAAGATAATTTTTCGCACGCCCTAAGCACAGATGGATGCTCAATCTTTGTAGTAATTATACCCGTGCCTTCTTTTTTATGTGCATAAGCATATCCAAGTATTGCAAGGTTATTGCTTTCAGTCCCCCCTGATGTCCAGATAAGCTCTGAAGGGTCTGCCCCTATAAGATCAGCAAAAGTTTTCGTATGTTTTTTTATCTCTTCTTCCACAAGGTACCCAAATCTATGTATAGATGACGGATTGGCATAAAAACTTTTATTGAATGAGCTCATATATTCCATCACTTCATCATCAAGTTTAGTTGTTGCTGAATTGTCAAGATAAATATCTTTCATCGTAAATATTCCTTTTCGTACTGCATATACAGATCATATGGTATATAAGACGTTTTCTTTGTGTTTCTATTTTTTCTTTTATGATAGTTGTAAGTAGGATACTCATCATATATTTTAGAAAGAAAATCATGAAGTTTATCATAAGGTAGATTCGCCTTCTTCAGAAGCTCTATGCTTAAAAAATTGGCAGAAATTGAATCTATATAGTCATCATCACTTGATTTATTGTCATAGATAAAAAATGGCACTTTATATGCGTTTGTAAATTCGTAGTCTGTACTTTCACCATACAATAGTTTATTTTGTACTGTTCCAAAACTTGCATTGTGATCGCCAAAAAATAGTATAACTACTCGCTCATCTTCTTTTTCAAAATAATCCATAAGTGTTTTAAGTGCATCATCTGATATCTTAATCAGCGATAAATATGAGTCAATCGACTCTTTCTCTCCGGCAATTTTAGACTTTACCATCTCTCCATCAAAGTGACTATATCCACTATGATTTTGCATTGTTATACCAAAAAGGAAAAGTTTCTTTCCATTTATCACATTTTCTTTATAGCGCCTAATTATTTCTTCATAAAATGACTCATCTGACACAAAATCTCTGATGTACTTTTTTTCTCTAAAATCATTAAAAAACAATAATTCATCAAATCCAAACATTTTATATACAAGATCCCTATGATAATTTGTGGCTGTATAAGGATGCATTGCTATTGTTTTATAATCTAGACTTTTAAAATATCTTGCTAAACTATATTTATCTCTTTTCACGAAATTATTATATGGCATAACTGGGAAATCATAATTTCCAATTGTCATGCTTGTCAAAAACTCAAATTCGGTATTTGCTGTGCCTCCGCCAAAAGTATTGACATAAAGATTGCCTTTTGTAAGTCCTTGTAAGCTATCATAATACGGCGTTACTTCTACATCTGTATCTACAGCATAGTGAACAGATCCAAAGCTCTCATTCATAACTACAATCACATGAGGTAGGCTTTTCTTATCTATATCTTTTTTATCAATAGCACCTGCATTTTCAATTAAATCTCTAACTTCCGCATCTATACTCAAAATGTCTTCGCTATTTTTTTTAGCATGAAAAATTGGTATAGAAGAAAAGAAGTTATAAATATATCCTTCATTTTCTCCAGCAGAAAGCGAATAATCATATTTACTCATGTTTATCTTTTTATAGAGTAAGAAAAGTATTATTAAAAATAAGACAAGCGGTACAAAATTAATCCTTAAGCTTAACACTATGTCATGTGACATACTTCTTGCATGTAAAGAGCCACTATCATACAAAGCCATCATTTGTCTTATAATCATAATCCGTCTTATGCATTCTTCTATCACAACGATAAGTCCTATCACAAAAATCGGCTTTATTTTATACTCATATCCACCAGCTACTTCTTTTGCAGTATTAAGTGACAATACATCTGAAAGTGAAATATTTGTTCCTCTAAACTCATGTACATAATACATGGTCAGCGATAACACATAAAATAGTAGAATTGTAATTAAGATGATAATATGATGATATATTATGAAAATTCCAAAGAAACTATAAACTAACAAAACAGAGAGAAAATTATAAAACAGATAACCTCTTTTTCGTGGCATAAATGACCACTTGCCACTTGCTATGCTTTGAGAAAATAAATATATAATTATAATATCGAAAATCAAAAATAGCATCATCAAATCGTATGACCTTTTTTAATAATCATATCTTCTATTTTTTTAATATGCTTATCACAAAGTGCTTTATCTTTTGCTTCAACCATAATGCGAACTACGCTTTCTGTTCCTGAAGCTCTAAAAACAAGTCGTCCATCATCACCAAGTTCTTTTACGACATTTTCAGCAACACTCTTTACATCAGTATCTTCCATACATTTTACCTTATCTTTTACAGCAACATTTTTCAGAACTTGTGGGAAAAGCTCTAACTCTTTCGTCATCTCACTCAATGTCGTCTTTTTGCTTATTATCACATCCATAAGTTTTAATGAGGTAAGCACTCCATCACCTGTATTTGCATGCTTTGCAAATATTATATGACCTGATTGCTCACCGCCAAGTGAATAATCATTTTTTGATATAACAGCTTGTACATTCTTGTCACCAACATCTGTTTTCTCATATTTTATGCCAAGCTTGTCAAATGCTTTATAAAGTCCAAGATTGGACATAACCGTAGTCACTACTGTATCTTTTTTCAGCTTCCCTTCTTCTTTCAAAGCTTTTCCGCAAATATAAAGTATTTTATCCCCATCAACTATATTGCCCTTTTCATCTACAGCTATACATCTATCTGCATCACCATCATACGCAAATCCTATGTCCATACCATGCTCTATCACATAGTTTTTAAGCCCTTCTATATGAGTAGAACCAGCATTGTCATTAATATTTGATCCATTTGGCGAATTATTTATGACATAAGTTTCTGCGCCAAGTGCATCAAACACTCCTTTTGCTATCTGAAAAGCAGAACCATTCGCAAGATCAAGTGCTACCTTTTTGTCTTTAAAGCTATTCATTGGTATTGAGATAAGGTACCCGATATATCTATTTCTACCAGCAAAATAATCTACAGTCCTACCTATATCTGTCTTTGTCGCAAATGGAATCTCTTCTATCTTTCCGTCAAGATAATCTTCAATAAGATCAGTGACACTTTCCTCAAGTTTCTCACCACTTGAATTGATAAGTTTTATACCATTGTCATAATACGGATTATGAGATGCAGAAATCATAACTCCAAGATCAAATTGTTCTGTCCTTACTACATAACTTATAGAAGGAGTACTTGTCACATGAAGAAGATATGCATCTGCGCCTGTTGATGTTATACCTGCAGCAATAGCATATTCAAACATATAACTTGAACGTCTCGTATCCTTTCCTATGACTATACGGCAATTTTTATTTTTTTTCTTAAAGTAATAACCAAGGAACTTGCCAACCTTAAATGCATGGTCAGCTGTAAGTCCTATATTGGCCTCTCCTCTAAAACCATCTGTTCCAAAATACTTTCCCATATCCACTCCACTATATTACATTAATCTCTTTTAGATAACGATTAAGTGCATCATCCCATGTTGGCATCTTGCTAAATCCTTCACTATACAATTTTTCTTTACTTAATCTTGAATTTTTAGGTCTCTTAGCTTTTGCATTATATTCTTCTGTAGTTATATCATATACTTTTATGTCTTTTTTTGTCATATCAAATATCTTTCTCGCAAAATCAGCCCAAGATACATATCCTTCATTTGTCAGATGATATATACCATATTTTTTACTTTTTATGACATCTACTACTTCTTTTGCTATATCTACTGTATATGAAGGTGAGCCTATCTGATCTGACACTACTCGTAGTTCTTTTTTTGTCTCTGAAAGTTTAAGCATAGTATTTATAAAATTAGTACCATTCTTTCCAAAGACCCAAGATATCCTAAATATAAAATATTCATTTAATTTTTTTACAAGTTCTTCTCCTTGTAACTTTGCGTTTGCATATTCACACAAAGGATTCTTCTCATCATCTTCCCTATAAGGTCTATCCCCATCTCCTCCAAAAACATAGTCTGTAGAAAAGTATGTCATGGGTATACTATATTTATAACAACCAGACACTATATTTTCTGTACCACGGACATTGATTTCGTAATTTAAATCTCTTTCATCTTGAGCCTTATCAACTTTTGTATAAGCCGCTGCGTGTATCACATGACTAAACTTAAATGAATTAAAAAAGTTAAAGACTGCTTCACTATCTGTGATATCAAGGTCTCTGCTGCCTATCCCTATAGTATGTATCTCTCTTTTGGTAAGTTCTTTCACTATGTCAGATCCAAGTTGTCCAGTTGCACCTGTCACCAGTACATATTTTTTTTCGTTATCTATCATATATTAGCTCATCCTATACCCATACATCTTGTCAAAATAATTTTTGTACTCTCCGCTTATTATATGCTCCCACCAAGCCTTATTATTAAGATACCAGCTTATAGTCTTGTCTATGCCCTCTTCAAAAGTAACTGATGGCTTCCATCTAAGCTTCTCTTCAATCTTTCTTGGATTCATTGCATAACGAAGATCATGTCCTGGTCTATCCTTCACGTATTCAATAAGTGATTCAGATTTGCCAAGTTTCTTAAGTATAAGTTTTACTATATCTATATTGGCCATCTCTGCATGACCACCTATATTATAAACTTCACCATCAGGACTCTTTCTCACAATCATATCAATTGCACGGCAGTGATCAAGTACATACAACCAATCACGTACATTTTTTCCATCACCATATACAGGAAGTTTCTCATCATTTAGTGCACGTGTTATCATAAGTGGTATAAGTTTCTCTGGAAAATGATATGGTCCATAGTTATTAGAGCATCTACTTATAGTACAAGGTAATTTATATGTCCTGGCATAAGCAAATGTGAGTAAATCCGCTGAAGCTTTTGATGCAGAATACGGACTTGAGGTCTTTATTGGATAGCTTTCATCAAATTGTAGATCTGGTCTATCAAGTGGAAGATCGCCATATACTTCATCTGTTGATACCTGATGATATCTTTTGATACCATATTTTCTACACGCATCAAGCAAAACTTCTGTGCCCAATACATTGGTTCTAAGAAAGATTTCAGGATCTTCTACAGATCTATCTACATGTGATTCTGCTGCAAAATTGATGCAATAGTCAGGTTTCTCTTTCTCAAAAATCTCATATACAGATTTTCGATCTGTTATATCAACTTTATAAAACACAAAATTCTTTTTGTCTTTTATAGGCTCAAGAGTCTCCATATTCCCTGCATAAGTAAGTGAGTCTATACATATAATCCTATCATCAAGATAAGTCCCCACCATATAATGCATAAAGTTGCCACCTATAAAACCTGCTCCACCTGTAACAATAATATTCATACTGATCTCTCCATCAATTATTATTTTTCTTAAAACTTATATTTGATTTATGTATTTACCATCAAGCACATCTTTAAGATACTTTCCGTATTCATTTTTCTTATATAGCTCATATGCTTCTTCCATCTTGTTGTCATCTATCCACCCATTTCTATATGCTATCTCTTCAAGACATGCAATCTTTCTATGTTGATGGTCTTCGATGGTTTTTACAAAATTAGTAGCTTCAACAAGTGATTCATGAGTCCCTGTATCAAGCCAAGTAAATCCTGCTCCAAGAAGCTCAACATCTAGCATCCCTTTTTCAAGATAGATTCGGTTGAGATCGGTAATCTCAAGCTCTCCTCTCTTTGATGGCTTTAAATTTTTTGCATATGTCACTACATCATTGTCATAAAAATATAGTCCTGTGACACAGTAATTAGACTTTGGTTTCTCAGGCTTTTCTTCTATACTTATAGCTTTACCATTTTTATCAAACTCAACTATGCCAAATCTCTCTGGGTCATCCACATAGTATCCAAAGACAGTAGCTCCCGTCTTTATGCTTGCTGCTTTTTTTATCTTGTCAGAAAAGCCATGCCCATAAAATATATTATCCCCTAGAATCATTGATGCTGTATCATTTCCTATAAAATCAGCACCCAATATAAATGCTTCTGCAAGTCCATCAGGACTTGGTTGTACTTTATAAGAAAGATTGATTCCAAATTGACTACCATCTTTAAGCAAATCTCTAAATCTTGGAGTATCTTGTGGCGTAGATATCACAAGTATATCTTTCATCCCTGCTCTCATAAGCACAGAGAGTGGATAATATATCATCGGTTTATCATATATAGGAAGTAACTGTTTTGATGTAACCATAGTGAGTGGATAAAGTCTTGTGCCTGAACCACCTGCAAGAATTATACCTTTCATAATCTATAGTCTCCTTATTGTATAGGATATACCCCTTCTTCTCTATCTACAAGGGTTGAATCAACTCCTGTGTCCTTAGTCATACGATATTCAAAAAATTCTTTTGCTACACTTGGGAATAATGCATATGACAATATATCTTCATCTTGCTTTTTATAAAATCCCATTTCTTTCTCAAAATCTTTAAGTTGTGGCTTTATATTATCTGCTGGTCTACCTTTTATCTGCGGTTCATCACCAAGAATCTTTTTTACAACTTCAGGATTCATTGGTTTTATCGTCTGACCAAATTCACCACGTACAAGTTTTTTTGATTCCTTTGGTACCATCTTATATCTTTCTCCAGCAAGTACATTCATAACTGCCTGTGTACCTACTATCTGTGATGATGGTGTCACAAGAGGTGGCTCACCAAAATCCTCACGAACTCTCGGAATCTCTTCAAGCACTTCATCAAGTTTATCAAGTTTTCCTGCTTCAGTAAGTTGAGATATAAGATTAGAAAGCATACCTCCAGGTACTTGATACTTAAGTGTATTGACATTAACTCCAAGGACTTTTGGATTTAAAAGTCCTGTCTTTAAGCATTCTTCTCTATATTTATTAAAGTACTTTGCAAGCTCAATTAATTTATTGATGTCAAGTCCCGTATCATACTCTGTCCCTTCAAATGCCTTTACCATGACATCAGTTGCCGGTTGTGATGTACCAAGCGCAAATGGAGAAAGAGCAGTATCTATAATGTCGCATCCTGCTTCTACTGACTTCATGGCTGCCATTGAAGCCATACCAGATGTATAGTGTGTATGAAGTTCTATAGGAAGTTTTGTGGATTTTTTAAGTGTAGATACAAGTTCATACGCCTTATAAGGAAGTAAAAGTCCTGCCATGTCTTTTATACAAAGTGAGTCTGCGCCCATATTCTCAAGATCTTTCGCAAGCTTTGCCCAGTACTCAAGTGTATAAGCATCACCTAAAGTATAAGAAAATGCAACTTGAAGATGTCCGCCCTCTTTTTTTGTAGCGTCTATGCAAGTCTTTAGATTTCTTATGTCATTTAAGCAGTCAAAAACTCTTATGATATCTATACCATTCTCGATAGATTTTTTTACAAAGAACTCAACAGTATCATCAGCATAGTGATTGTACCCGAGTATGTTTTGACCACGAAATAGCATCTGAAGTTTTGTTTTCTTGAAATGCTTTTTAAAATTGCGAAGTCTTTCCCACGGATCCTCTTTTAGAAATCTAAGGCATGCGTCAAAGGTAGCTCCGCCCCAGCATTCTACAGCATGAAATCCGATATTGTCCATATCATCAAGTACTGGTTCCATCTCGCTGTATGGCATACGTGTAGCTATAAGACTCTGATGCGCATCTCTAAGAGTTGTATCCACTATCTTTACTTTCGACATAACTTCCTCCTTAAGGGCACCTCGAAAAGGTTCCAACATATTATATTTTTTCTAATTTTGCAAATGCTGCAAAAAGTGTTTTCTCGCCATAATCATCAAACTCTACTGTAACTTCATAGTCACGTCCTATATCCTCTATCTTGATGACTTTTCCATCTCCAAACTTCACGTGACTAACTCTATCGCCTTCTTTATACGATAATTCTGATATTTTTTCAATATTGGCACCTGTCTTATATGTATCAATGCTCTTTTTCAAATCAATTTTTGACACAGATACACTACTACTTTTTTCATTAGTCAGATAATTACTTTTAAAACTTTTCTTTTTGCCTTGATATCTATTATACGACCAAGTGCTACTATCAAAATCATCTTCAAAAATGCTTTCTCTTGTAAGCAACTTTTTATCTATAAAGCCTTCATCTATCTCTGACACAAATCTACTTATCTCAAATATATCTTCTCTTCCATTTCTAAATCTTCTTCTTGCACTTGAAAGATATAAATTTTTCTTTGCACGAGTTATGCCTACATAGCAAAGTCTTCTTTCTTCCTCAATATCGCCCTCTTCCCCAGAGTCAAGTGACTGATATGACGGAAATATTCCATCATTCATTCCTGTGAGATATACCGTATCAAACTCAAGTCCCTTTGATGCGTGTAGGCTCATAAGTGTTATCTTATCTGTCATAGTATCAAGATCATCAGTATCTGATACAAGAGCTATCTCGGCCAAGAAATCTTCTAAAATGGTTTTTGCAGATATGTTTTTAGCCATATCTCTTGCTATATCATTTTCTATAAAATCTGGATATACATTTTTAAACGTTAAAGCCTTATTCTTTAATTCATATATATTATCAAGTCTATCATTTGCATCTTCATCACCATATTCATCTCTTAAAAAATCTTCATATGAATTTTTAAGTAGTCTATCAATTATACCATCTATCTCATTTTCACTCGCAAGTGCATCCATAAGGTCTACAAAATCTTTTACACTTGCCTTCGCCTTTGTAGATAATCCTATATTTTCATAATCACGAACTGCATCAAGTGGTGATATGTTATTATCTGTACTATACTTTAATATCTTATCAAGTGTCACATCACCAATCCCTCTCTTTGGTACATTGATTATTCTAAAAAGACTGTTTGCATCATATGGATTGATGAGAAGATACATGTAAGAAAGTACATCCTTTATCTCTCGCCTCTCATAGAACTGCACTCCTCCAACCAAAGTATAAGGGACAGAAAAAGATACGCACATTTCTTCAAATCTTCTTGATTGAGCATTGGTTCTATATAAAATTGCTGTCTCTTTATAATTACCAATTGCTTTTATATTACTTATGATTTTATATGCTTCCTTACTATCACTTTCATATTCAGTAAAAGTAACTTTCAGGCCTTCGCCATTATTGGACCAAAGTTTCTTTTCTTTTCTACCATTATTATGCTTTATGATAGAATTTGCTACTGATAGGATATTATTAGTAGAACGATAGTTTTGTGTAAGTTTTACAACTTTAGCATTTTTAAAATTATGTTCAAACTCAAGTATATTTTTTATGTCAGCCCCTCTAAATTTATAGATGCTCTGATCATCATCTCCAACCACAGTTAACTTATTGTCAGACCCTTTAGTTAATAAATTCACTATTTCAAATTGCACAAGGTTGGTATCTTGGTACTCGTCTACCAATATGTATTTATATCTTTTTGACAAGAATTTTCTTGCTTCTTCATTTTCTTTTAGAACTTTTACAGTAAGTAAGAGCATGTCATCAAAGTCTATAGCATTACTTTTAAACATCTCTTTTTCATATTCTTCAAAAATTCTTGCATAGATTTTGGTAGTATCGCTTTTTGCAGCTTTTCTATAATCATCTACGCTCAAATCATGATTTTTGCAATATGATATAGCATTTAACACTGCCCTTGCCTTTATCTTTTTATCATCATAGCCAAGTGCTTTTATGATTTTTGCAACTACTTTTTTCTGATCATCACCATCATAGATTGAAAAATTTCTATTGTATCCTATAGACTCTATAAAAGCCCTAAGTACTCTTCCACAAAACTTATGAAATGTAGATACATATACTCTATCAGCATTTTCTGAGACAAGAGCATTTACCCTTTCTTTCATCTCATTTGCTGCTTTATTGGTGAATGTAATTGCAAGTATATTCTCTGGTTTTATGCCGCTCTCTACAAGATATGCTATCTTATATGTGATAACTCTTGTCTTACCTGAACCCGCACCAGCAATCACAAGAAGTGGGCCATCATTATATAAAACTGCTTCTTTTTGTTCTTTGTTTAATACACTTAAATCCATCTATTCATCCGTCTTTATATTACTCTACCAAACTTTTTCTCAAACTCTACCTTACTAAGTGAAATTATTGTAGGTCTACCATGAGGGCAGTTGTAAGGGTTATCAAGCTTAAAAAGTTCCCTTAATAATTCTTTCACTTCCAATTCACTAAGTTTATGTCCTGCCTTTATTGATTTCTTACACGAGATAGAAGCAATCTTTTCTGCAATGCTACTATATACTTCAGCATTTTTATCATCAGCAAAACTCTCTATCATGTCCATAAGAAGCTCTTTACTTCCTATATTAAATATATTGTAAGGTACTGCATCAACCTTTATGTCATTGTCACCAAATCTTTCTATCTCATAACCTACTTTTGCAAATTCTTCTATATTATTCTCTACTGCACTATATTGTAAAGGCGTGAGCTTTAAGACAATACTTGGAAATATCTTTTGAGAATCCACTTTTCCTTCATTAAACTGTCTCATTAACTTCTCAAAATTAATTTTTTCATGTGCTGCATGCTGGTCTATTATATAAAGTTTCTCTTCATACTCTACAAGTATATAGGTGTCGAAAACCTGCCCGATATATTTGTGATTGTCAGTAAGCGTCTTTGTTATAAAAGACTCTTCATGAGTTTTAGAATCATGAGCTTTTAAGCTCCTTTTCTTAAGGAGCTCGATTTCATCAAATCTCTTATATATATTGCCAATTGGTATTGAAGATTCTACTTTTTTGTCTAATATATCTCCAAGCGATGGAAGCGCATCAAAATCTTTAGGTCCTGCACTTATATCACTACTTTCTTTATCCTTTTCAGCATCTGCCTCTTCTATACTAGCTTCTACATCATAATCTATATGTTCTTCCGGTATTAAGATACTCTTTTTAAGTGCTTCGTCAATTGCATTAAAAACTACATAATATACTCTTTCTTCACTTGTAAATCTTACTTCAAGTTTTCTTGGATGGACATTGACATCTACATTTTTGCCATCAATGTCAATATTCAATACACAAAGTGGATACTTATGTTGCATTAGGTAGGCAGAAAAAGCATTCTCTACCGCATTTGATATGGTTCTATTTTTTACGTATCTATGATTTACAAAATATATCTCATCTTGCCTTGTGCTTCTCGTGATGGCAGGTTTTGCTATAAGTCCTTTTATCACTATATCATCAAAGCTTTTGTCTATCTCAATTAAATTATCATATACGTCTTTTCCATATATACTATATAGTATAGCCTTTTGATCACCATCTCCCTTTGTCAAAAAACGATCTCTTCCATCTACTTTAACGCTAAAGGAAATATGTGGATTAGCAAGTGCAGTCTTCATCACGAGATCTACTATATACGAATTCTCTTTTGCATAATCTTTTAAAAACTTTTTTCTTACCGGCACATTTTTAAAAAGATTTCTCACAATTATTGTAGTGCCTGTATTGGATGCGACCTCTTTTATCTCGCCACTCTTATTATCTAACACATCACAACTATATCCATAACTATCAATACTTTTTACGCTTTTTGTGATGACAGATACATCACTTATCGCAGCGATACTTGGGAGTGCCTCTCCTCTAAATCCAAACGAAGTTATACTTTCTAAATCTTTTATACTACTGAGTTTTGATGTGGCATGCTCTTTAAATGCATCAAGTATATCTTCTTTTTCTATCCCTTCTCCATCATCAGAAACTTTTATATAATCTATGCCACCATTTCTTACTTCAATCTGAATCTTTCTTGCATTTGCATCAATGCTATTTTCTACAAGCTCTTTTACGACACTTGATGCATTTTCTATCACTTCACCTGCTGCAATTTTATTGATTGTTTGATTGTCAAGTATTTTTATATTCATCATTCTGCTTTTTTACTTCTAAGCATAAGTAAGTTTAATATGCGCCTTGGATCTTTCTTATTGTATATAATCTCATTAAGAGCTGTGCTTACAGGAAGATCAAGTTTGTACTTTTTCCGTATTTCCATTGCCTTTGGTATAAGATTTACTCCTTCTACAACCATGCCAATCTTTTTTAACGCTTTATCTGCACTACAATTCTCACCAATTAATTTTCCAAAACGATAATTACGACTATTTGTGCTTGTACATGTAACTATCATATCTCCAACACCAGCAAGCCCATAAAATGTATCCTTTTTACATCCAAGTGCCTTTCCTACTCTCACCATCTCGGCGAGTCCTCTTGTCATAAGACCAGCTTTTATATTATCACCATATCCAAGCCCAGTAAGCATACCTGATGCAATTGCTATGACATTTTTAAAAGCCGCACATATTTCTACACCTTTTATATCATTATTGGTGTAAACTCTAAAATAAATATTCATAAATGTGTCTTGTATGAACTTTGCTATTTTTTTACTTCTACTTGCTGACACGCACATTGTAGGCATAAATAAAGCCACTTCTTCTGCATGAGTAGGACCAGATAGTGCAGCCACTTTATTGCTCTTTATACCTTTAATTCTTAATTCATCTTCTATTATCTCGCTCATAGTATATAGTGTCTTATCTTCCAAGCCTTTAGTAAGTGTCACAAAATACTCCGTGCCTTTCACAATTTTTACAACACTTCTTACTACTTTCCTAAAATTAACTGATGGCACCGCAAATACTATAATGTCTTTTCCTTTTGCTGCATCTTCAAGATCTGAAGTAACATCTATTTTTTTGTCTAAAATAAATCCTGGCAAATTGTCATAAGTTCTTTTTTTCTTAAGAGCTTTCGCTTTTTTGTCATCCCTCGTATATAATGTAACTGCATGACCATTACTTGACAAGACATTGGCTACTGCAAGCCCCCATGTGCCAGCACCAATTATCGCAATTCTTTTCATCTGCTTTTATTTTTTCCTTTTTGTACTTAATGTATCTATTGATGCTTGTACAAAGCCATCAAAGAGTGGATGTGGACGATTTGGTCTACTTTTAAGCTCTGGATGACTTTGAGTCGCTACATAATAAGGATGATTCTTCAATTCTATCATCTCAACTATCTTGCCATTTGGAGATAGTCCAGCAAGTATCATGCCATTTTTCTTATAATCTTCTCTATAATCATTATTGACTTCATATCTATGGCGATGTCTCTCTGCAATCTCGGCTTTTCCAAAAAGTTTATATATCTTAGATGTCTTGTCAAGCACACATGGATAGCTACCAAGTCTCAATGTCCCACCTAAATCTTCCACGCCAACTTGTTCTGGAAGTAAGTGTATGACAGGATTTTTTGTATCAGATACAAACTCTGCAGAATTAGCATCTTTTAGACCAAGTACATTTCTTGCAAACTCTATAACTGCAACCTGCATACCAAGACATATCCCAAGGAAAGGAATCTTTTTCACTCTCGCATATTCACTTGCAAGTATCATGCCCTCAACCCCTCTATATCCAAAACCACCTGGTATGATGATACCATTTACACCTTTTAAAATCTTTGATACATTTGCTTTTTTGATATTTTCTGAATCAATCCATTCTATATTGACTTTTGTCCTATGAGCACCACCTGCTGCTTTAAGAGCTTCTACTATAGACAGATACGCATCATGAAGAGCCACATACTTACCTACAAGCGCTACTTTAACTTCTTTAGTAGGGTTTTTCATGTTTTCTATCATCTTATTCCATTCGGTAAGATTAGGTTTTTTATCTTTAAGTCCAAGACATTTGCTTGCAGCATGTGCCAAGCCCTGTTTTTCCATCACAATTGGCACTTCATAAAGTATGTCAACATCAGGATTTACTATGACACAGCTTGGGTCAAGATTACAAAAAAGTGATATCTTAGATATTACATTTTGATCAACTGGGTGCTCTGATCGACACACGAGTATATCTGGTTGTATTCCCATACCTTGAAGAGTCTTAACTGACTGCTGCGTTGGCTTTGTCTTAAGCTCTTCAGATGCTTTTATATAAGGTATAAGGACTACATGTACAAGTATTACATTGTCATTTCCAAGTTCATGCTTAAATTGTCTTATGGTTTCTATAAATGGCTGTGACTCTATATCTCCAACAGTTCCACCGACTTCTATAATTGCTATCTCTATGTCTTTATCATCTTTTTTATTCTTACCACGATTTTTAAGAGACTCTGCACTTTTATAAAATCTTGACTTTATCTCATTGGTTACATGAGGTATAAATTGAACTGTACCTCCACCATAGTCTCCTTTTCTTTCCTTGTTGAGAACAGACCAATATATCTTTCCACTTGTTACAGTAGAATTCTTAGTAAGGCTCTCATCTATAAATCTTTCATAATGTCCAAGATCAAGATCAGTTTCTGCTCCATCATCAGTAACAAATACTTCTCCATGTTGTATAGGATTCATAGTGCCTGGATCCATATTTAGATATGGATCAAATTTTTGCATGGTCACTTTATAACCACGTGCCTTAAGAAGTCGTCCCAAACTTGATGCAGTAATGCCCTTTCCAAGTCCAGATACAACACCTCCCGTAACAAATATGTACTTAACCATAAGCCCTCCCAATTTTTATTAGCTTTTTTTATCTGAATTATCTATATACTTTTCCATGCCTTCCATAACTTCTAAATCATTTGGAAGTTGCCATGCCATATAATTACAATTCTCATCAGAGCAGCCAAAGAAGATCCTACCCTTTTTAGTTCTTAACTTATATATCTCATGTTCCTTACATTCTGGGCACTTATACCCTGTATGCTCAAAATAAGTACGGGTATATCTACACTCTGGAAATCTTGGGCATGCAAGAAACTTACCATATGGGCCGTACTTAACTATCAGATTAGATCCGCACTTTTCGCACTTTTCTTCTGTAACTTCTTCTTTTATACTTATCTTCTCAAGATTCTTTTCTGCATTGTCAAGTTCTACCTTAAGCTTTGGATAAAAATCTCTAAGCACCTCTTTCCACTCAATAACACCATTTTCTACATCATCAAGCTTTTTTTCCAGATTGACAGTAAATTTCTCATCAACAATATCGCTAAATGCTTTAACCATTATATCATTTACTGCAAGACCAAGCTCTGTCACAAAAAGATTTTTCTTTTCTTTGGTGACATATCTTCTCTTAAGCAAGGTATTGATTGTAGGTGCATAAGTTGATGGTCTACCTATACCATTTTCTTCAAGAAGCTTGACGAGTGAACTCTCTGTAAAATGTGCTGGCGGTTGAGTGAAGTGTTGCTCTTTGTCAAACTTATCAAGTTTCAACTCACTTCCCTCTACAAAGTCAGGTAACTTTCCTGACTTCTCATCCTCATCATCACTATCATCATATAGTGTGAGAAACCCTTTGAAAACTACTTTAGATGAATTAGCTGTAAAAATATATGACTTTGCATCAAAGGTAACTCTCTCTGTGTCATAAATTGCATTTTTCATCCTGCAAGCTACAAATCTTCTCCATATCAAAGAATAAAGTCTATACTCATCTCTACTTAGAGAATCTTTCACATCAGCTGGTGCAAGATCTATATAAGTAGGTCTTATAGCCTCGTGAGCATCTTGTATTTTATTGCTTGTCTCTCTTTCTTTCGGTGGATTTTCAGCAGCAAAATCACTTCCATAATTTTTTTCAATATATTCTTTACATGAAGCAATAGCTTCTTCAGATATACGTGTGGAATCTGTTCTTAGATATGTTATGAGGGCTGTAGTTCCTCTTCCTGGAAGATCTATGCCTTCATAAAGTTTCTGAGCTATACTCATTGTTTTAGAAACTGAAAAATTGAGCATCCTTCCCGCCGTCTGCTGCAACGTTGATGTGGTAAACGGAAGTGGTGCCTTCTTTTCTCTTTTTGATTTCTTTATATCTACAACTTTAAATTTACTGTCACCAATTTCTTCAATAATACTATCTACTTCTTTTACCGATGAAAGCTCTACTTTTTTACCATCTTTTCCATAAAACTGTACATCTATTTTCAAATCACCTTCTACAATGAGAGTAGCTGAAAGTGTCCAATATTCTTTTGGCACAAATGCACTTATTTCGCTTTCTCTCTCTGCTATAAGTCTAAGTGCCACACTTTGAACTCGCCCTGCAGAAAGCTTGCCTTTTATCTTTTCCCAAAGTATAGGACTTATTGTATAACCTACAATCCTATCCATCACCCTTCTTGCCTGCTGGCTATTGACGAGATTCATATCAATATTTCTTGGTTGACTTATCGCAGTAGTTACTGCATTTTTAGTAATCTCATTAAAACTTATACGATATATGTGTTGATTATCATTTATATTGAATGCTTTTTTTAATTGCCAGCTTATAGTCTCACCTTCTCTATCAGGGTCAGTCGCAAGATAGATTGTATCAGCTGCTTTTGCTTTCATCTTTAGTTTATTTAAAATCTGGCCTTTCCCTCTTATAGTGATATACTTGACATCAAAATCATTATCAATATCTATGCCAAGTGTACTTTTAGGAAGATCTATTAAGTGACCCATACTTGCTTCTATCACATAATCATTGCCTAAAAATTTTGAAATTGTCTTCACTTTCGCAGGCGATTCTACTATGACTAAGTTTTTTGCCATACTACAATTTTGCTAAAGTATTATTAAGGTCTAAAAGCATCTGCTCGTACTTCTTTAGCTTCTCTTTCTCCTCTTCTATTTTTTCTTTAGGTGCCTTCTCTACAAATTTTTGATTGCCAAGCATCCCTTTCGCTCTTTTTATCTCTGATTCTACTTTTGCAATCTCATTTTTAATCCTATCTTTCTCTTTGTCTATATCTACAAGGTCACTAAAAAGTATATATATATTGGAATTTTCAAACGTAAGAGTGATATACTTATCTATACTATCAATTTTATCTACATAAGTAATTCCATTGACTAAAGCAAGAGTCTTTATATATCTTTCGCATAATTTATAAGACTCTATAATATCAGCAGAATTAGATGCTACTATAATGTCTGGCTTTTTATCTTTTGAGACATTAAGTTCAGATCTTCTATTTCTTATAGAACTTATCACAACCTTAATGTATTCAAGTGCATTCTTTTCTTTCTCATAAGAAAGCTTTTCCTTATACTCTGGGAAAGAACTACTTATCAAAAGTCCACTGTCAAAAACATTGTCATATATATCTTCTGTCACAAACGGGCAGAATGGATGAAGAAGTTTAAGGCTATTGTAAAGTACATATTTAAGTATATATACCGTAGTTTCTTTGTCCTTTTCACCACCATTATAGAGTATATCTTTTTTGAACTCTATGTACCAATCGCAAAACTCTTCCCATACAAACTTTTGTATCTTTTCAAGAGCTATGCCGAGCTCATATTTTTCTATATTGGCCGTAATCTCTTTTATTGCTATATTTAACTTTGTTATAATCCACTTATCTTCAAGTCTTAAATCTGTGATACTCTCTATCTTCTCAGGATCAAATGTGCTTCCGTTTTTATCATTCATCATGATAAACCTTGTGGCATTCCAAACCTTATTTAAAAAGTTTCTTCCAGCCTCCACACGAGATTCATAAAATCTCATATCATTGCCTGGTGCATTGCCAGTAAGAAGTGAAAGTCTTAAAGCGTCTGCTCCATACTTTTCAACTACATCAAGTGGGTCTATGCCATTGCCGAGTGATTTACTCATCTTTCTTCCTTGATCATCCCGAACTATGCCATGTATCAAAACTTCGCTAAATGGACTGACACCAGTCTGCTCAAGTCCTGAAAATACCATTCTTATAACCCAGAAGAATATAATATCATATCCTGTCACGAGTACACTCGTTGGATAAAAATATTTATAACGCATGTCATTTTGATCTGGCCAACCAAGAGTTGAAAAAGGCCATAGTGCTGATGAAAACCAAGTATCCAAAGTGTCCTCATCTTGATATATATTAGTGCTATGACACTTTTCACAAAAGTTTACTGTACCTTCACCAATAGTCATATGTCCACAATCTTTACAATAATATACTGGTATCCTATGCCCCCACCAGATTTGACGAGAAATGCACCAGTCTTTTATATTCATAAGCCAATGAAGATACGTATTGGTAAAACTCTCTGGTACAAATTTAAGTCTACCATCTTTGATGACATCTATTGCAGGCTTTGCAAGTGGCTCCATCTTTACAAACCACTGGTCTTTAATCATCGGTTCAATATTGGTATGACATCTATCATGTGTACCAACATTATGCTTATATGGTTCTATCTTTTCTATAAATCCACCAAGCTTTAAGTCTTCAACTATTTTCTTTCTACACTCTATCCTATCAAGCCCATGATATGCCGATCCCTCAAATACTATATGTGCATCATCATCAAGTATCTGTATCTCTTCCAGGTTATGTCTATGACCGACTTCAAAATCATTTGGGTCATGACAAGGAGTCATCTTAACGAATCCTGTCCCAAACTCCATATCAACATATGAGTCAGCAATTATCTCAAGTTTTCTACCCACAAGAGGCAAGATAAGGATCTTACCTACTATATCTTTATATCTTGTATCATCAGGATTAACTGCTACTGCTGTATCGCCAAGCATAGTTTCAGGTCTTGTTGTAGCGACAACAATATAATTTTTTCCATTTATTTTTATATTTTCATCTTCAAAATAATATCTTATATGATATAATGCCCCGTCTTGCTCCTCATACTCTACTTCAGCATCAGAAATAGTCGTATGACATGTAGGACACCAATTTATAATCCTTTTGCCTTTATATATAAGACCTTTATCATATAATTCTTTAAATGTGGTGAATACTGCATGACTGCAACCTTCATCCATAGTAAAGCGAAGTTTTGACCAGTCACAACTTGCTCCCATCTTTTTTTGCTGCTCTATAATATTATTCTCAAATTTCTCTTTCCACGCCCATGCCTCTTTCATAAAAGCATCTCGTCCAAGAGTATACTTATCTTTTCCTTCACTATTAAGCTTCTCTACAACCTTTACTTCTGTCGAAATAGCTGCGTGATCTGTCCCGGGTTGCCAAAGTGCTTCATACCCTTTCATTCTCTTATAACGAATGAGAGTATCTTGAAGACTAATATCAAGTGCATGTCCCATATGAAGCTTTCCTGTGATATTAGGTGGTGGCATAATTATAGTGTATGGTTTTTTCTTTGAATTAGGATTAGCCACAAACGAAGATGAGTCTTCCCACTTCTTATAGATGCGATCTTCAATAGTTTTTGGATTATAATTCTTTTCTAGTTCTTTCATATTTTTAACCTATATAACGATACTTTTCTTTCCAGATTTTTATACGATTTGAGATGTTTTCTTTTATGTAGTCATGTCCAAGTAAAAATATTTCTTCTATATTTTTAAGTTCATCACTTCTTCTTGTTTTTATAATTCTACTTACTATCTCATATTCCCAATCAGCAAGAAGTTCTTCACTTATATTCTTTTCATACTCGTAGATTTTATCGACATTGCCAGCAAGCTTCAGTGCATAGTAGGCCTCTCTCAAGACTTCTATATTCCTTGTCCTCTTATAAAGTTCTCCTATATAGTCTGCTGCTTGCTCGTAGAATTGCAACTTTGCATAGCAAAATGCAAGATTTTGCAGAGCCTTATCGTTTGTCTTCATTATCTTATTATACTGTGATATTGCTTTTTCATATTTTTTTAATCCAAAAAGCATATCTCCAGCCCGCTTTACATATTCTTCTTCAGGTAACGATAAAAGTTCAATAAGTTTCTTTCTAAACTCTCCAACTTCTTCTCTATCATAATAGTTGGAATTAAGTAATATATGAGTGAGCATATTGACAAGATTTTCTTTTCTATTGAACATCTCATTCAAATCGCTCGAAAGCTTTGTAAGCCCAAGTGATTTATCAATATATACGATAAGGTTTTTAGTTATAAAACTATTGGATATAAGTATTGCATAATTATATATAAAATAAGCAAGCTCTTGCACAGATTTTATGTGAAGATCTGCTTCTTTGATATAATAAGATTGATTATTCGTTTTTCCACAATATATTATAGCCATTATAATTCTATTTCTCTTGATGATGATTTTATCTGTGATTCATAAAACTCGCCAAAGCCTATATCAGTTAGTGTCACTTGCAAAAGATTTTGTTGTAAAAATTTAAGACTAACTTCATACTCATTAGTTTTATCATCTCTCAATTTATCACTACCAGGTATATCTACTACAAACTCTTTAATGATTCCTTCTATCACTTTTAAGTATTCAAAACGTAGTTCCTTTTCATTGTCAACAATTATATTGAAAGAATACTCATCTATATCAAACCATTCACTTCCTGGTTTCACAAGCTCCAACTTGTCCTCTGTAGCGCTCACTCTCACATTGACTCTAAGTGCCACATCTGTCCTTGCATCTGTCATAAGTACTATATCTTCGCTGAAGTTCCCTTCCATCAAATCTCTCGAAAGCATAACTGCTGCTTTAGCAAAAAAATTAATATCCGTGTTAACTTCCGTTATGCCACACACATATGTCATAAACTCTCTATAAGACGAAGCTTCTACAAAACCAAGTCCCGACAAGATAATATTATTGTATGCTACTTCCTGTATAGAATGTTTTGCAAACTCACACAAAAGGTTATCACATACTCTTTTACCAGTATCTCCTGTCAAAAGATCAAGTGGCAATGATAGATGCTCTTTTGTATTGACCTTCCAATACTCAAGATTATCAGCTGACTTATATCTTATAAGTTCATAGTAATTAAGTGCTTTCTCTGTAAAATTGAAAAGTGCAATGGGGTTATCATAATACTCACTCGTGTGTGACTTTATATATGATATAAATGCTTCACTAAATGTAGTAACCTTACATTTGTTCTTATCTTCAATACAGGCCATAAGTGCATTATGTAATTTTTCCAAGATCTTTATATTGCAGTTTCTTACGACTATTGTGACATACTCCACATTTGGAAATTTCAAGATAAGATGTTTTAGAAAAATACTTGTAAGTTCTTCTGCCTCATAACTTTTATCACCTATCCTGGCATTGCCATCATTTTCCAAGATATAATAAAGTTTGTCTATAACAATATCTGTGCTATCAATATTTTCATTCTTTGCTTCATCGCCTATAAACCAATTATTGCTTACAAGATTTTTTCCGATAGCAAAAGGAATCTGCATGACATTCTCGTCCAGATTGGTACTTACATATGCATAGTTTTCATCTATACTTATACCTATAATCATATCGAAAATAATCCTTTAGATATTTCTTGTTTTTCTACCATATCCATGACTACTTTTTTAAGTCCATCTATGTTGTCACGATCAAGACATACTATGGCATCATTTACATAGTCAAAAGTACTTTTTGCTTTATGGTTCCTTGGATACTCTATATCATATTTCTCATCATACACAAGAGTACCAGATGCAAGTATCCCTGTTGATGGGTCAGAGCTATTTATGATTTCATATGTTATGATTTCATTTTTAAAGACTGTGACTTTTTTTACATATATATTCATAAACATCTTTGCAAGTTCAAGCTCTTTCTTTTCGTCACTACCACTAATTGACAATATCGCTTTTGGCACAAAATCTTTGCTTGCATGATACTCTATATACTCTTTATTCATAATGCTATATGGCATACGCATATGTTTGTTGATATCTTTGTAATAAGCAAATACATACTCCGTCTTCAAGAGTCTATCCATCGCCTTTATAAGTATACGTCTATATTCATTGTTGCTAAGCATTTTTATTGTAGATATATACTTTGTCATAGCAAAAAGAAATATAATCGGCATATCAATATCTATATCTGCAAAATGCTCACCCATATAGCTTGATAACTTATCAAAAAAACTTTGTCCTGGGTCTATAGAATCAAGCATATAGTCAGTCGCTTTCTTATTGAGATATGCCACTTGAAGATTTATGTCTTCATCTTCACTATATACATAATTATCATATGCATAATCCACAAATCGTGAATCGTTGCACTCAAGAGAATTAAGCAAGATCTTTTTAGCCATATAATTACTATCAAGGTTTAGCTCGGTAAGAGAGTTAAGTACCTCTACCATATTGTCTATAGAGCCTTCATAGTAGTTAGACATATATGTACAAATCTTTGGATCAGCATTACCCGCTTTTACAAAGCTAAGCATATCATTCAGAAGTCTATTTTTATTATCCTCCAATCCAATATCTATGCATTTAGAGAACAAGATAATCAAATCGCTTTTGTCTAAAAGCTCCATGCCAAAAATTGACACCTTATCATATACATATGTGTATTCTTTTGCCACAAAGAGGACTTTTAATAATTTCTTTTTATGCTCATCATCAAGTTTACTAAACTGAAATTTCTTAAGATATGCCTTTTCTCCATCAGTTACAATCTCATTTTCTTTGCATCTATTGTAATAAAAATCTATAATCTTTTTTGTAAACTTATTGACTATGATTATACTTATATCCATCTTTGTCTCAAGTTCGCTTATCTCATCCACTTCATAATCTTTCGTAAGACTTGCTGCTTCATTCAACTTTATAATCTTAGTCATATCGATTATATCTTTATGTGGATAATTTTCTATGATGTGCTTTTCTAATTCTTTTCTATTGAAAAGTGCCTTTATATCTACTGGTTCATTATAAAATCTATTACCATAGATATCTTCATAAAGCATAATATATGAATCAAAAAATATAGGAATATATGCTATGCCATTGATAACATCATATTTTGTTTCCTTTTTTGTCTCTGCATATTTTATAATTGCTTTTCGGATGCTTTGATTGTGAACTATCACTTTATGGCTTCTAAGTAGATAAAGGATATTGTTGCAATTATTATCATTGATTATACTTGTCGTGAGTACCTTGTCATAGATTTTGACGAGTGATTCTGTGATACGATTTTGATAAATACGTGAGATTGCATACTCAACTATCTCGGCACTATACATCTTATAGACATTGTCTATCTCATCAAAAGTCGCAATTATATTTTCATAAAGTCTTGCCTTATCTTCAAAAGAATACTTCTGGTCATCATAATAATATCTATAAAGATATAGTGGCAATTGGTATGGATAACTTTCTGGTATGGACACAAGGAACTTGTCATATATACCACTTATATTGGATCCTTTCTCTACCACTTTGAGATATATTCTAAATGCTATCTCTCCTCTATAATTGCCTCTTACGCACATAGACGCAAGGACATTTAGAAGCTCTCTATCTTCTATGGATTCTATAATTTGAATCGCTTCATTTTCTAATTCATTGGTTATTTTTTCACTTTCAAGAACACTATGACCATATGATATAGCTTCCACTAGTTTTTCATTGCTCTTTACTTTTTCAAGGTCTATATTATCTAAAGTATCGTCGATGTATCTTCTCACTATCTCGTCATCAAAAGTAGCAAAAAAACTTGTAATATCTATACTAAAAGCTTTAAAAAACTCTATTATCGCAATATTTATATTACTTCCCTTGCATAGCCCTTCATACAAGCTCATGACAAACTCATCTTGCATAAAAGGTGCCTTTATAAAATCTCTATGAGAAAATAGATTTCTTGCCACATCAAAATCCACATTAAAGTAATCATAATAGTCCGTGATAGTAGATAAGGAATTAATGATTTTTTCTGTATTATTGGCTATAATATCGTATCTATATGGTATTTTAAGCATACCAACATTGGAAATTATAAAAATAGTTCCCTCTATTATATCTCCATCATGCATATTGGTTGCATCAATAGTAAATGAGATATCGCATGATTTGCCAGCGAGAACTCGTGTTTTCAGGCTTACTCTATTATTATCAGAGTACACATTGCCATCAAGCTCCTGTTCTCTTTCATTATAAACACTAAAGTGATCCTCATACTTTTTGTCTTTTTCCAACTCAAAAGTAATTGATTTCACCCTTGATGAAAGAGCATTATCAATTTTAATACAAGTGCCGCTTGCAAGCTGCACTACTCTATTATATTGCATGTTATTAATTATAACGAAATATACCTTATTTTTCAAGTATTGAAAAACACAGGGCAATATAATATAATATATTCTATGTCAACTTATAATCCCAAAAATGAAATAAAACTGATGATATTATATCTACTTAAAAATGTGAGTTTTTCATTAAATCACGAAAATTTAAGTAATTTTTTTCTTGATAAATATACTTCCTTTATATCTTTTCAAGAAATACTTGCTGACCTTGTCGATACAAAGCTTGTCGAGGAATATAAAACCAAGACATCCATATTTTATAAGGCCACAAGCGATGGCGTAGATGCACTCGATTCTTTTATAGACGAGATAACAAAAGCACATAGAGAGGAACTTGACAAATACATAAAAGACAATAAGTTTAAGCTAAAAGAGGAGTCCATCATAAGAGCCAATTACACAGATAGCACAGATAACAACTTTAAGATAGTCCTTGAGATTAACGAAAATAAAGATGAAAATTTTAAAATTGAAATGGACGTACCCACATCTGATGCTGCAATCACAATGTGTGAAAATTGGAAAGAAAAAGCAAAAAATATATACACTTATGTTATAAAACAATTACTATAAAGATATCAATTAACATTCTATAATCTTCATAATTTTTCATTTTTTTTCAAAAAAATACTTGAATATTATTTTAATTTATGTTATCATACAACTAGTTTAAATTAAATATAGAGGGCATGTATGTACAAATGGGTGAAAGGCAACTCTTTCAATAAGATTGCCACAATCTATTCTGGTAACATTACTCTTAACGTCCCATGTATCAATTTTTTCAACGGCGCTAAGTGGTGTGTTATAGGAATTGACAACGAAAACAAAAAAGTAGGCATCAAAGTAGTAAATAAGGACGACATCGACAAAAAGATATTTCCTGAAGATACTATCAATAAAGTCTCAACAGGCAAGTCTTTTATAAGGATTTGCAATAAGTCTATTATAAAAGAAATTGCCAAAACTACTAAAAAACACGCAGAAGGCGAAAAATTTGGTGTCACATTTAATCAAAAGGAAAAACTACTTGAAATTGACTTAAATTCTCCATTATAAAAAGTGGCTATTTTAAGCCACTTTTTTTATTCTTACATATGTATATAAGTACTTCTAAAAAAGCAAATCCCCATAACTTGGCATAGGCCACATATCCTTATCAACTATCATCTCAAGTGAATCTACGTATTCTCTGAGCTTCTCCATACATGGACTAACCTTATCTTTATATGCCAATGCTCTTTTCTTTATATCAGATATATCATGCGAAGACTTCACATCTTTTTCAAGTTTGTCCACTTCATCTTTAAGCTTTCTAACGCAAAGTAAAGTATCTTTCAAAAGCTCTCTCTGCACACTTGAATCAAGCTTCTTATCTACCTCACGTATAGAATTGATAGAATTTGCAAGTCTTGTCGTATAGTGGATACTTGCTGGAAGGACAAGTTTTTTCGCTATATCAATAAGAGTTAGTGCTTCAATATTAGTTACATTTATATAATTCTCTAAAGCAACTTCATATCTACATCTAAGTTCACTTTCAGATAAAATATTGAAATTTGAGAAAAGACTAACTACATCTTTATCTACAAATACAGGTATCGCATCAACTACACTCTTTACGTCAGGGAGTCCACGCTTTTTCGCCTCTTTCTCCCAATCTTTAGAGTATCCATCACCACTAAAAATCACTCTTCCATGTTCTCTAAAGTTTTGTTGAATGTATTTCTTTGCATCACTTTTTAGATCTTTAGATTTAGAAAGTGTATTCGTTGCTTTTTTAAATTCATTTGCAACTATAGTATTCAAAACTGTTATAGGCATAGCACACGAATCACTTGATCCTACCATTCTAAATTCAAATTTATTTCCTGTAAATGCAAATGGTGAAGTTCTATTTCTATCCGTCACATCAAGCCAAAGTTCTGGCAATGTGCTTATATCTTTTTTTATCTTTCCACCTTTTTTAGAGTCATTCGCATATCCATCTTTTACAAAATGCTCTACGACATCATTCAATTGGTCACCGATAAAGCATGAGATTATAGCAGGTGGTGCTTCACTTGCTCCAAGTCTTTGCTCTTTTCCTGGTGTTGCACATGATGCACGAAGTAGCACTGCATAATTATCAACTGCTGCAATTATACAAGATAGTATAAGTAAGAATTGCAAATTTTCATGTGGAGTAGTTCCTGGATTAAGTAAGTTAACTCCATCATCTGTGACAAGTGACCAGTTATTATGTTTTCCTGATCCATTGACCCACTTAAATGGTTTCTCATGAAGAAGACATTCAAGTCCATGTTTCTCCGCCACTCTCTTTAGTGTCTCCATCACAAGTTGGTTGTGATCGCAACTCACATTTGCCTCTTCATAGATACATGCAAGTTCATGTTGTCCAGGTGCTACTTCATTATGCTGTGTCTTTGCAGGAACGCCAAGAAGCCACAATTCTTCATTGACTTCGGTCATAAACTTAAGTACTTTTTGTCTTATAGTACCATAATAATGATCTTCAAGTTCCTGACCTTTAGGGCTTTTTGAGCCTACAAGGGTTCTTCCACAGTATATGAGGTCTTTTCTTCTATTATATTTATCCTTATCTATCAAAAAGTATTCTTGCTCTACTCCAAGCATTGGACTTACTTTTTGGCACTTATGCTTAAAAAGCTTAAGAAGTTTTACTGATTCGTTGCTTATAACTTGCATACTACGAAGAAGTGGCGTCTTATTATCAAGTGCTTCTCCACCATAAGATATAAATGCTGTAGGTATACATAAGGTAAGCACATCATCTACAACTCTTAAAAACGCTGGGCTTGTGCAGTCCCAGATAGTATAGCCCCTTGCTTCAAAAGTAGCTCTTATATTGCCTGTAGGAAATGATGATGCATCTGTCTCACCCTTTATAAGCTCTGTCCCACTAAACTCAAGGATAGGCTTTTTCCCTTCTTCTATTTTTAGAAATGAGTTTTGTTTTTCTGCAGTTCCATCATTTAGAGGCTCAAACCAATGAGTGTAGTGAGTGGCACCATTTTTTATAGCCCACTCCATCATACCTTTAGCTACATACTTTGCAAGCGAAGAGTCAAGCTCCTCTCCTTCACTGATTGTCTTTTTTAGTTTTTCAAAAACATTTTTAGGCAAATATGCTTTCATCACATCATTGCTAAATACATACTTACCAAAATCTTTTTTCAAATTAAAATCTCTCATCTATAGTCCTTTCAAAAAAAGCGGACTTCAAGTCCGCTCTTTTATCTTAGCTTATACACTTTCTTGGGCACTTTTCACTACATGCTCCACAATCATCACAGAGATTATAATCCATAACTGCTAGATTTCTATCAACCTTGATGGCACCCTTCGTACAAGTCCTCTCACACATTCCACATGCGATACACGATACTTTACATGCATCCATAGCAGGTTTTCCTTTATCTCTATTTGAGCACTCTACTATATGTTTCTTTCCATAAGGAACAAGTGATATAACTTTCATTGGACAAGCTTTGATACAAGCTTTACAAGCAACGCATTTTTCTGGATCAACTTTTGCCACACCATCTACTATCTCCATAGCGCCAAACTTACATGCATCAACACAAGTTCCATAACCAAGGCAGGCATTCCGACAAAGTTTTTCTCCAGCATTTGGAAGTGATGCTGCAAGTCTACAATCTTTTACACCATTATATTCATATGCTTTATTTGCATTTACACAAGTTCCATTGCAGTTTACAAATGCAACCATCTTTACTGTGTCTCCAGCTTCAACACCCATCACTTCACTAATTTTTGCTGCAACTGGTGCACCACCGACAGGACACTGATTTACTGCTGCTTCACCTTTTGCGATAGCTTCTGCAAGTGCATCACAACCTGCAAATCCACAACCTCCACAGTTATTGCCAGGAAGACACTCTCTTATCTTCACTATCTTTTCATCAACTTTTACTTTGAATACTTCTGAAGAAACACCAAGAAATATTCCTATTACAATCGCTATAATCGCGAGAAGAACAATTGAACTTACTATAACTACACTGTCCATTTTATCCTCCTATCCTATATTAAGATTAGAGAATCCAGTAAATGCTATTGCCATAAGACAAGCCATAACAAGAACAATTGGTTTCCCTTTAAAACTATCTGGTATATCATTTGACTCTAATTTTTCTCTTATACTTGCGAGAAGTATTATAGATATACAAAAACCTCCACTTGTACCAAGTGCATATGCCATACCTTTTACAAAATCAGTATAGTCTTGAGCAACCGTAAGTGCTACACCGAGCACAGCACAGTTTGTTGTTATAAGTGGAAGATATATACCAAGTGCCTTATAAAGACTTGGGATATATTTCTTCAAAAACATCTCAAGGAATTGTACAAGAGCAGCTATAACAAGTATAAATGCTATAGTCTGAAGATATGTAAGATCTCTCTTAAAAAGCCCTGTAGGCTCCAAAAATGCCATATTGATAGCATAGGTAACTGCTGTCGCCATGAGAATTACGAAAATTACTGCTATCCCCATTCCTTTAGCAGTATCTACTTTATTGGATACTCCGAGAAATGCACAGATTCCAAGGAATCTTGATAATACGACATTTGATATAAGTGCTGCTGAGATGATGATGACTAATAATTCTACTCCCATACTACTTTCCCTCCTCTACAACAACAGGTTTTTTATGAATAGTGCAATGCAAGCAATCATTGTTGCAAGCATTCTTTTTATTTGTAGCACTTGGAAGTTTTAATTTATTTTGAATAGCTGTAAGGAATGCGAGTACAAGAAATGCTCCTGGAGGAAGTACAAAAAGTGCTGCTCTATAGCTTTCAGGAACAAATGAAAATCCATATATTGAACCTGCACCAATCACTTCACGGATAGCACTTATCACTATGATTCCTAAAGTAAATCCAAGTCCCATGCCTATACCATCACCTATAGAGTTGATAACTCCATTTTTACCAGCAAAAGCTTCTGCTCTACCAAAGATAATACAGTTAACAACTATAAGTGGTATATATATACCAAGTGATTCATACAAACTTGGGAAATATGCCTTAATCAAAAATTCTATCAAAGTAACAAATGAAGCTACTATAACTATATATATAGGTATACGAACTCTATCAGGAGTAATCTTTCTTACAAGCGATATCAGTGCATTTGATGCGACAAGTACCGCTGTAGTTGAAAGTCCCATACCTATAGCATTACTAACACTTGTTGTAACAGCAAGTGTAGGACACATACCTATCATAAGGATGAGTATAGGGTTTTCTGTAATAATACCATTAAATATGCATCCAAAAAATGTCAATTTCTTTTCTTTTGCTTCTGCCATATTTATACACCTCCATCCATTGTCACTGCACGACTTGCAAACATACATGCAAGTTTCATTGCTTCTTTAAATGCAGTTGATGAGACAGTAGCTCCTGATATAGTATCTACTTCTTCTACATTTTCTGCATTGTGATTCATCCATGTATCAAGAAAACTCATCTCTGTAGTCTTCATGCCAAGTCCTGGAGTTTCTTGAGGAGTATTTGCATATCTTACTCCTGTGATAACTCCTTCTGTGTTAAATCCTACTATAAGATTAAGTGGCCCACCAAAACCTTTTGATGTACACTGTACTATATAACCTATCACATTGCCGTTTACATCTTTACATCTAAGTACTGAATCATCACCTTCACTTAAATCTGCATTATAACCAGCTGATGCTCCAACTACTTGGTCTTTTATGCTTTCACTCTCTGCATATCCTGGGCATACTTCATTAAATGCTTTCATCTGAGCTGCAAGTGTAGCTGCCTCTATAGGACCTTTTGTGATCTCCTTTGCGAAAGCAAGTATTGTTACTAAAACTGCAGTAATAATTAAAAGCATGAAAGTATCTTTTATAATACTACCTATTTTCATATTACTTGCCCTCCTTTCCAAAAGCTACTGGCATAGTAATTGATTCAATAAGTGGTACAAGAAGATTGCCCATAAGTATCATATAAGATACGCTTTCGCCTGACTTTCCATAAAGTCTAAAGATGCTCGTAAGCACGCCAAGCAAAACTCCATATATCACTTTGCCAAAAGGAGTAATTGGTGATGTCGCATAATCTGTAGCCATGAAAAATGCTCCAAATATAAGTCCACCACTAAATATATGAGCTACTATAAAATTAACATCTGTAGCTCTACCACTAAGTATTGCTATACATATAGCAAATGTAGCTATATAAAGTAATGGTATACGTAAATCTATAACTTTCTTAACAGCAAGATAAAGTGCTCCAATAAGTAAGCATACACCTGATATCTCTCCAATAGTACCTGGTGTATTACCAAAAATTGTATCAAGCACATTGAACTCTACCCCACTTTTTAAAAGCATAAGAGGTGTCGCAGATGAATAGACATCTACTGAAAGTGTAGAAGTAAAATTATTCATAAAGCCAGCAAATGATATAAGACAAAAGCATCTTCCTGCAAGTGCTGGGTTCATAAAGTTTTGACCAAGTCCACCAAATATCATCTTTACTATGATAATAGCAAATACTGATCCAACTATTGGTACAAAAAGTGGAACTTCTGGCGGCATATTAAGTCCAAGTATCATACCTGTAACTACACAAGAGAGGTCGTCTACAGTATTGGGTCTTCGCATAACCATATTATATAATGTCTCGCTAAGTATAGCTGCAATGATTGCTACTATAACAACTATCGCTGCATGTACTCCAAATTTTAAAACACCCCATACATAAGCTGGTACCATAGCAATAATTACATCCAGCATAATAAGTCTTGTACTTATACTATCTCTAACATGAGGAGAACTTTGAACATTCAATTTCATATCCATTATTTTTTAGCCTCCTTTTCTTTTTTACTATTTAAGTAGCCCCTTACTGCAAATTTCATATAGCTAAAGTATGGTGTAAGAGGTTTCTTTGCTGGACAGACATAGCTACAGCTTCCACAAGTTATACATTCTGGTCCATTTAACTTTATATATTTTTCAAAATCACCTGACTTTGCTGCTTTATACATCATTGTAGGGACAAGATTGATAGGACATGCCTTTACACATCTTCCACAATTAATACAATTTGTTTCCTTCATATTGCTTAGTGGATCTTTTGCAAAAGCAAGAAGTGCTGAACTATTTCTTGACACTGGCATATCAAGACTAAAAACAGGAAGTCCCATCATAGGTCCGCCACTAATCATCTTCTCTGGATCTGCTTTAAACCCACCAGCTGCTTCTATAACTTCTTTATAACTAATACCAAATCTGACATTGAGATTGGCTGTCTCATTGTATGCATCACCTGAAAGCGTCATGATACGACGAAGAAGTGGTATAGATTTACATACAGCATATCCAACAGACACTACTGTATCCACATTGTCTACTACTACTCCAGCATCAGCAGGTAATTTTGAGACATTGATTTTTCTACCAGTTACTGCATATATAAGTTGTCTCTCTCCTCCTTGTGGGTACTTTGTCTTCATGAGAGCTGTCGTCACATTATCTATACCTACACAAGAATTGGTAATCTTATCATAAGCATCTTTTTTATTATCTTCGACACATATTATACCTTTAGCATTTGGAAATACTTTAAGGATTGCTCTAAGGCCTTTTATAAGCATCTCTGTCTCTTCAAGCATAAGCCTATAGTCTGATGTAAGATAAGGCTCACACTCTGCACCATTGACAAGAACGTAGTCTATCTTTTCTGGATCTTTAGGAGTAAGCTTCACATGTGTAGGAAAACTTGCACCACCAAGTCCTACTATGCCAGCATCTTTTACAGCCTTAATTATGTCATCTTTTGACATATCATTTAATTCTCTTTCAACTCCAAAGCCTTCAATAGCATCATACTTTTCATCGTTTTCTACTATAATACTCTCTACTTTCTGCCCACCTACTACAAGTCTCTCTTCAATTGCAGTAACTCTTCCTGACACAGAAGATAAGACATTTGCAGAAATCATTCCATCGGCTTCTCCTATTATCTGACCTACAAGCACTTGATCGCCAACTTTTACCACAGGCTTTGCCTTAGCTCCGATATGCTGCTGTAAAGGATATACTAAAGTTTTTCCCGCTTTTACAACTTTTATCGGTTTATCTTTTGCAAGCTCTTTCTTCTCATCAGGATGTACACCATGTCTAAATGTATACATTGCACTCCCCCTTTACTAATACTTGTTATCTATGCTCTTGATTCATATTTTCCAGTTTCTGTGGAAACTATGATTTTTTCACCTTTATCAATAAAAAGTGGTACCATAACACTTGCTCCTGTCTCAACTGTGGCTGGTTTCATAGCGCCTGTCTGTGTATCGCCTTTTATACCTGGTTCAGTATCAGTCACTTCAAGTGTAACCTTAAGCGGTGGTTCAACACTAAACACTTTGCCATTATAGAACATTACTTTACATACTTCATTTTCTTTTACAAATTTCATCGTATCTCCAACCTGCTCTGGAGATAGTGCAATCTGCTCAAAAGTAGTATTATTCATAAAATTATACATACCATCATTATAAAGATACTGCATGTCAACTCTATCAATAACTGCTTGATTAAATTTCTCTGTAGGTCTAAATGTCTTTTCTATCACACCACCATTTATGATGTCGCGAAGTTTTGTTCTTACAAATGCTGCTCCTTTTCCTGGTTTTACATGTTGAAACTCCATTATTTGACATACTTGCCCTTCAATTTCAAGTGTCAAACCATTTTTAAATTCACCTGCTGATATCATGTGAAATCCTCCTATTTTATATGTATATATGTGCCTTAGGCTTATTAATAAAATTGTATATAGCTATAACCTCAGGTATCAACTCTTCTATGGACTTATCATCTACATCTATTGCGTAATTTTGCAATTCTTCATAGTATGCTTTATACATATCAAGATACTTTTCTACTTGTAGTACCGTAAAGTTATTGCTAAATATCGCTATATCATTATGATAATTTTCTATATTACTATATATAGTAGACGCTTTTGCTCGCAAATACACAACTCTACCACTTTTCTTTATAAGGTGCCTATTTTCTTCATCCAAAACTATGCCTGCACCTGTCGATACAATCATGCCTTGCGTGATAGAATTTTTTAAAATATATTTTTCAAGATTTCGATAGTATTCAACGCCACTCTCTTGAACTATCGTCTTTATGTCTCTATTTTCTTTTTCAACTATTGCACTATCTATATCAAGGTATGCAAGATTCTTTCTTGATGCAAGTACTTTGCCAAGCATACTTTTCCCCACACCATGAAAACCTTCAAGATATACTGTCTCCATATTACTTTAACTTTTTACTATGTGGTTTAATTTTTGCTACTTCTGTATTGAAATTTTCCACTTCTTTAAACTCTCTATACACAGAAGCAAATCTTATATATGCTACATCATCTATCTTTTTTAATTTTTTTAGAACTATCTCACCAATTTCAATGCTTGGTATCTCACTACTATCTTTTATCTGTATCTCTTTTTCTACCTCATCAACTATCTTATCTATCATTTTTGATGATATAGGACGTTTAATACAAGAATTGAGTATACCTTTTCTTATTTTTTCCTTATCAAATGGTTCTCTTGTAGTATCTTTTTTAACCACAAGTATTGGAGAAGTTTCAATCTTCTCATATGTTGTAAAACGCTTTTTACATTTTTCGCACTCTCTTCTTCTTCTTATTGAAAAATCTTCATTTCTTCTTGAGTCTATAACTTTAGTATCAAGAGCATTGCAAAATGGACACATCATAACAACATTCCTCCATCTTATGAAGAAATCTAACAATATATATATGCTATTTTACTATACAGTGGGTTTTTTTTCAAGATAATTAAGAAAAGTTGAGACAGCTTTCGCCCTGTGACTTACTTTATTTTTTATGTCTTGACCAAGTCTTGCATAAGTCGCTAAAAAATCATCCGGTTTCTTCATGCATTCTTTTACTACAAATATAGGATCATAACCAAAGCCCTCTACACCTTCAAGACCATTCGCTATATACCCATCTACTCTCGCACTAAAAATTACTTGCTTTGGCATATCAATAAAATCTTTATCTATTTTTATTTCTATCACGCTTAGTTTAGTTATAAAATGAGCAGCTCTTTTTTCTCCTTCAAGGCCTTTCATCTCTTGTATTATTTTCTCATTTCTTTCTTTATGGCTTATATCACCCATAAATCTTGCAGAATGTATACCTGGTGCCCCATCAAAAAAATCTATGCATATGCCTGTATCATCAGAAAATATTATATCACCTATCTTTAAAATCCCTTTGCTCCTAAAAGCTTCATAAGTAGCTTTTGACTTTATATTTGCGTTCTCTTCAAAAGTACTTCCATTCTCATCTGGATCTACATCAAGCGAAAAATCATTTAGTGAATATAAAAACTCGCTATACTTATAGCCAAGTATAGCTCTCATTTCTTCAGTCTTATGTGCATTATTTGTTGCGAAAATTAATCTCATAATTCCATTGTATCACGCCATGGTAAAATACCCATTTTAGCAATCACAATTACACCTGTTATAAGAAGCACTGCGGCTTTTTATGACGATAGATTGTCTGCTGCAATGACTCCGCTATTAGTATTTTATCCACATACAAGGTCTTACTCCAATGTAATCTCTGCCAACTTGAATTCCTTTTGTGTCAATGTTTCCGATTGGATTTATGACAGCTGCATTATCTTGCATAGATCCTGAACTTCGAAGCCAATAATAATGATTCTTTTTGCCCCACTCCCACTCTGTAGTATCCGCGAACTCATCATCTCTCATAACCATCAGATGATTTCTTACACGTTTCTCATTAACTTTATACTTTCCTTGTCTTGCAAACCATGTGCCATATGATGCGATAGCTCTATCACTTTCTTCGCTCTCTGTTATGTCAAAGTATTTATGTGCCTCTTCTACACTTAATGCAAAGATATAATCCTTCGTATCTTTCCCACCAAGTGTTAAGTATTCTACATTGTCATCATTTGACAAATCAGTCTCTAATATCATACTCTTTTCCATCTGAGTAAAAGCTTTATTATAAAACGTATCATTTAACCATGTCCTAAGACTACATTTTTCCCATACAATATCTTCTCTATCTTCGTTGTACTGTATATTATCAATTATATATTTGCTCATAACTAGTGCTTTTTTCTCTTTTTCATCTTTTTCCAGTACAACCCATTCTATTGGTTGATTCTTCTTTCCACTTACATCATCTTGAGGGTATGATCCAAACAGAAAAGAATCTATATCATCAACTGTTGAATTCTTGTCATAGTCTTTAAGCAGCTTAAGTGACATAACTTTGTCCACACTACTTGTATCGCCATTTCTAAACACAAAAAAACATCTAGTGCATATTGCCACTATAGATATTGCAAGTACAATTATTTTTATCAAATTCTTTTTCATAAATTCACATTACTTTCATCCATATTATCGTCCATTTTCTCTGGTTTCATTTCCTCATTTTCTTCACCAATGTAAGGAACTAACTTTGTATCAAATGGCACTTTTAGGAAAGGATCTGTCCTATATCCAGATGTCATTTCTTTATAGTCTTCATACCTATCGCTTTTACCGCTCCATTTACCATATCCCTCAAGGTAACTTTCATTGTATTCATCCCATGAAGAAAATGTCTCTTGTATTGCAAGTCCAGCTTTATATGACAAGTCCATTGCTGTTTTAAAATTTATATATCCCGCCACATAATATAGATACAGATTTGACATAGCACGAGACAAGTCCCATGCAGATTTATTTTTCGTTCCATTTTCTACCAATTTCTCATAGATTTCTAAAGCTGATTTTGCATCATATACATTCCAACTTGAAAGTAATGACATCCTTATCTCTAATTGCACTGCAGACAAGCCTTCGCCTTGACGCTTATACGAATCATGTACCGCTATATATTGAGAAGGATAGATCATCTTTGAGGCATATTTATATAACTGAAATGATGTTTCATAAAAGTTAAGTGTATCCATATCAAGGCCTTCTATTGGTTCTTGATCAAACTCTTCCTCTTCCATATCAAGCATGATTTCTGATTCAATAAATATGCGTGCTTTACTATATATATTATATACTTGGTACTTATTATCGTGTTCATGTATAGTATCACTCATCGTTGCAAATCTTGCATATCTAAATGTCTCTACTGCTTTTTCCGAATATTCAATTGGTACTCTATCATCTTTGATAGTATTAATAATCAAAACATCTTTTTTATAATTTGGCATACAATTATATATGTCCAAGCCTTTATCATCATCATATGTTGGAGATATCACAATAAGTGCTTTTATATCATCTGTCCTTTTTGATGCTACATAAGTTGCAAGTAGACCTCCTTCTCCAATACCCATGAGGAAAATATTTTCTTTGTCTACACCATCTAGTTCTTTTATATAATTTATTACCACCTCCAAGTCTGCAGCTTTACTCTGTAGTTGTGAATTCTCATCATTCGTTTCACTTATAGTGCTCTCATCACTATCCGAGAAATCAAACACAAATGATGCTGTGTTATTATCGCCAAAATTTTCTGCATATCTTTCAGTGTGGTCAGTAAACTTTTCTCCTTTATCATTTACAATTACCACTATTTCTTTATTAAGCCTTTTTTCCGGTATAAATAATTCACCTATTATTTTTTTGCCATTATTTTCTATTGTCTTTTCTTCAATTGTATATGGTCCATTTAACCCTTCCACAACTCTTGGTTTTGGTGCTGTATCGCAAGAGCATAAAATCCCAATAATCATGGATATTATCACACTAAGCAATAAAATATTTTTTTTACTACACATATTACAAATCTCCATCATCTTTAATACTTTGATATCCGCCCATCCGCATAGATAAATATAGCTTTTATATCATCATCATCAAAATTCTCTCGGCATCCATCAATAAGTTTTTTTGCATACTCTTCTCCAAGTATCATACAAGTCGTTGATAAGTAATCGCCAAGAAGTGCATTTTCTGATATTATGCTCACTGAATCAATTCCATTGTCAGTTGGATAACCAGTTTTGGGGTTGATAATATGATGATATATCCTATTATCGCCTTCTACTTTAAAATATCTCTGATAATTGCCACTTGTTATCACTGATTTATTTTTTACTTTTACTGTCTCTATTATCTCGCCAGTAGAAAAAGGTTTGTAGATACCTACATTAAAAAGTCCGTCTTCTCTATCCTTCATCTCACCATAGCAATACACATTGCCACCAAGGTTTATGATGGCCGCATCAATTTTATCTAATCCTTCTAAGATATTTTTTGCAGCATCACATGCATAGCCTTTTATCAGCGCTCCAAAATCATAAGTAGTTGCAAGATTATTGTAAAATATTATTTCATTTACTCCATCTTCCATCTCTACATCATAATTAAAATTATCTGTGAGTGGCATAACTTTTGCTATATCGTGAGGATCTGGAAGTGTAGTTCTATTTTTTACATCCCAAAGGTCAAAAAGTGCACCAGCACTTACATCAAAATATCCGCTTGACCAATCATACATCTCTTTTGCCACAGCAAATATTTCTGCTACTTCTTTACTTACAGACACTATATCGCTATCTCTATGGTTTATTTTATACACTTCACTTTCTCTATCTGTTTTAGAAAACATCTTGTTGTAATTATAAAATAACTCTTTTAGTTTATCAAAATACACTTTAGAAGTAGCTTCATCAATATCGCCATATATATTGATAGTACACTCAGTGTCAAATGCATGAAATGCGTCCTGATAAGACTTTTCTCTTTCTCTATAATCACCAGGATTTACTCTATCCTTTGTGGTGCAAGAACTAAATATTACTAAAGACACTATGAGTACAATATAACACACTAATCTATTTTTATATAATACGCTCTTCATACTAATTCTGTAGATTCTTAAGATGCCTTTTTGCACTTTCAATAATTTCATCTGGCACACCAGCAAGTTTTGCAACTGCGATGCCATAGCTTTTAAGTGCTCTGCCTCTCACTATCTTCCTTAAAAACTTTATATCATCATCTTTTTCTATTACTTCTATATTAAAATTATTCACGCCCTCTACTTTTCCTTCAAGTTCTGTAAGCTCATGATAGTGTGTAGCGAAAAGTGTTTTTGCTTTTGTTGTTTTACTTATATACTCTATCACAGCCCACGCAATAGATAATCCATCATAAGTACTTGTTCCCCTGCCTATCTCATCAAGTATTATAAGAGAATCTTTAGTTGCATTTTTTATAATATTGGCAATTTCGCTCATCTCTACCATAAATGTAGACTTGCCTCTTGTCAGGTCGTCACTTGCACCGACACGTGTAAAAATTCTATCAAGTAAGGCAATGTCTGCTTCTCTTGCTGGCACAAAAGATCCAATATGTGCCATAAGGCAGATAAGTGCCACTTGTCTCATATATGTAGATTTCCCTGCCATATTGGGACCTGTGATTATGTCTATAAAATTATCTTTATCAAGATTTGTATCATTTGAAATAAATGTCTCTATACTTGACAATTTTTCTACTACAGGATGCCTACCTTCTACTATTTTAATGACTCCATCAACATTGATATGTGGCATCACATAATTATTTTTAGATGCTACATATGCAAAATTGCTAAGCACATCTATAACTGCAATATTTGAAGCCGTATTCCTTATGCGGTCAAGCTCTTTAGCTATACTATCTCGCACATCTTGAAAAATCTCATATTCAAGACTTGCAAGTCTATCATCTGCACTAACTATAACATTTTGCAAGTCTGTTAATTCTTTAGTAGTGTATCTTTCCGCATTTGAAAGAGTTTGTTTCCTTATAAAATATGAAGGAACTTCGCCTTTATATGTATTGGTTATCTCAAAAAGATATCCCGAAACTCTGCTAAACTTTATCTTTAAATTCTTTATGCCAGTCTTATCTCTTTCCTTTTCTTCAAGTTCCACAAGCCATTTTTTTCCATCAGTTTTACTTCTTCTATACTTGTCCACTTCTTCATTAAAGCCATCTTTGAGAATTTTTCCTTCATGCATAAGATATGGAGGATCATCAACTATGCTTTCATCTATTAAATCATAGATATCCTTTAATGTATCAAAATGAGCAACTGTATCTTTTGAAAACTCTGAATCAAATTCAGAAAGTAGTCCCTTGATATAAGGAAGTGTATATATAGAGTTCTTAAAAGCTATCAAGTCTCTTGCATTTGCATGTTTCATAACTATTCTTGTAGCGATTCTTTCAAGGTCATAGATCGAACTAAGATATTCTCTAAGCTCTGATAGGTCTACACTCCTATCTATAAATGCCTTTACTGCATCTTGTCTATATGATATAAGATCTCTATCTTTAAGTGGCTCCTCTATATATCGATTTAGAAGTCTCCCTCCCATTGCAGTCATCGTTTTATCAAGGACATTGATAAGAGTTCCTTTCTTTTCTCTATCTCGTATCCCTTCTGTAAGCTCAAGGTTTTTTATAGTAGCTGTATCAAGATACATATATTTTTTATCATCAAGATATTTTATAGACTCTATATGAGAAAGTTCTGCCTTTTGGTTCTCTCTTACATAATTATATGCTGCTATCGCTGCAAAAATCGAATTGTCTTCACTTATGTCTTTATAATTAGGCAGTGTCTTCAAAAGCTTATCAAGTAACTCATGCTCTTTATTCTTTATATTATTTAAGTCGTATACATTTTCATTTACAATAGTCACCGCCACATTGTATCTTGCTTTCAAATCATCAATATTTAGACTTGAATTTGCTACATTGGCATTGACAAGCATTTCTTTAGGATCATACTTTGTGTATAAGTCTTCTATGGTTTTATTATCATAGACATCGCTTATCATAAAATCACCAGTAGAGAAGTCAAGCAATGCTATACCATATTTCCCTTTTGCAAAGTATACAGATATGATAAAATTATTGACTTTCTCATCAAGATACTCTGTCGCAAGCACTGTCCCAGGTGTTATAACTTTAGTCACTTCTCTTTTCACTATACCCTTAGCAAATCTTGGATCTTCCATCTGCTCTGCGATAGCTACTTTATAGCCAAGCCTTACAAGTTTTGACATATATACATCTACTGCGTGATGAGGAACTCCACACATAGGTGCTTTTTCATCAAGGCCACATTCTTTTCCTGTAAGTACAAGATTTAAAGCTTTGCTGACAAGTTTTGCTTGTTCGAAAAATGTTTCATAAAAATCTCCGACTCTAAAAAAGACTATAGCATCATTATAGCTTTTTACTATATCAAAATATTGTCTCATCATAGGAGACAAATTTTTATTGTCTTCTTTTTTTAATTCATCTATCAACACAATTTTCCCTCAAAATAAAACCCAAATGGTTTTATAAGCTTTACATCTACAATCTTACCGACGAGACTTTCATCACCATCAAAGTGAACAAGATAATTATTTGAAAGCCTACCCGTAAGCTTGCCCTTTTCTCTATCTTTTGATTCAACAAGTACATCAATAACCCTACCAATATATCTATCTATATTGGTTCTTGAACTACTTTCCACTTCTTTAAGCAATCTTTCAAATCTATCTTTTACTACTTTTTCATCCACCTGATTTTCCATGCTTGCCGCTTTAGTTCCTGTCCTTTTCGAATATTCAAATGTAAAGACAGAATCAAACTTTACTTCTTTTACAAGGCTTAAAGTCGCTTCAAAATCATCTTCAGACTCTCCTGGAAAGCCAACTATAATATCTGTCGTAATCGCCACATCAGGTATTTCTCTTCTAATCTTATCAACTATATCCACATAACTATCTCTTGTATAATGTCTATTCATCATCTCAAGTATATGAGTAGACCCAGACTGTACTGGCAGGTGGATATGCTTACAGCAATTTTCATTATCCCTTACCACTTTTATGAGCTCATCTGAAAGATCTTTTGGATGAGATGTCATAAATCTAACTCTCTTAAGCCCTTCTATCTTACATACCCTATCAAGAAGATCTGGAAATGAAACTATGTTTCCGTCTGTATCTTTCCCTTTATATGAATTGACATTTTGACCGAGTAGCATAACTTCTATAACGCCATCAGCAATATCTCTTTTTATCTCGTCTATAATCGCTTTTACATCTCTACTTCTTTCTCGACCACGCACATATGGCACTATGCAATATGCACAAAAATTGTCACAGCCATACATAATATTCACGCCACACTTAAAAGGAAATACTCTTTTTGATGGCATATCTCTCTCTACACCAAGTGCCTTATCTCTGACTTCTATAACCCTTTTATCTTCAGATAACGCTCTATCAATATAAAGTGAAAATTCATCTATATTGTGTGTACCAAAGATTAATTTTACATAAGGATATTTCTTTTTTATAGTCTCCACTTCATCTTTTTCTTGCATCATGCATCCACATATACCGACAATCTTATTTTTATTTTCCATGCAAGATTTTTTTAAATATCCCACTCTTCCATAGAGACGATTACTTGCATTTTCACGGACGGTACAAGTATTAAATATGACTATATCAGATGATACATCATCAATACCTTCCACATATCCTTTTTCTTCAAGTACCCCTGCAAGCTTCTCACTATCCCTTGCATTCATCTGGCAACCAAAAGTAATTATCTTATAAGTTTTTTGTGACTTTGATATCATTTTATTATATTTTTAATTACTTTCGATATGCTTTTATAAAAAATATATGTTATTATAGATGTAATAGTAAATTTAACTATGTTAAATGGGAATACAGAAAAAAGCATAACCTTAAGCATACTATCTATAGATGGTATTATTGCTTGGCACATACCAATTATCACTTCTTCACTCATATGAAACACATTCATATAAAGTGGAAATAGAAAATACGCATTACACAGTGTGCATACAGTGCTTGATAGTAAGATGCCAACTACCAATCCTATTATTGCTCTTTTTTTATTTTTAAGTCTCGTATATATGACACTCGCTGGCACAGCATATGCGATACTTCCTATGAAATTGGCAAATTCGCCAAGAAACATAGTTGATGTCGATTTAAATGCAAGTTTTATAAGTATCTTTATGGCAGCTATTATGACAGACGCAACCGGTCCAAGCAAAAAACCACCTATTATAACAGGCAATTCTGATAAATCCATTTTCATAAAGCTTGGTGCGATAGGAATAGGAAAATCATAAAACATCAATACCCCACTTAATGCACCAAGAAATGCAATCACCGCTATTTTTTTTGTATTTGATTTCATTTTAGTCTCCTTTATACCCAATTAACATTTAATATTTTTTCAAAACAACAATCTTTTACAAATGTATTATTTACTCTACTTGCAGGGTGACATGTGTAAACTATATTTTTGTCATCTACCAAGTTAAAAACTCTTTTTCTTGCACTTTCTCCCCAGATAAGCCACTTTATATCTTTTGTACTGTCTACAATATATTTTATAAGTTCATCCATAAATCTTGACCACACATTTATATGAGCACCTGTCTTATGCATTATAGTAGTAAGAGTTGCATTTAAGAACACCACCCCTTCTTTTTCCATAGCATCAAACCAATCATGAATATTTATGTATCTAAAGTTTTTTTCATTGACAATTGATCTCAATTCATTCATTGTATAGATTTTTCCAAATCTTTTATAAGCAAGTGCCTTAAAAATATTTGTTAACGATACTTGTCTATAACTATCAGTCCATCTTTCAACATTTGCTACTTCAAATGATCTACCAGTTGCAACCGGAACTTCTACGCCATCTTTCTCATAAGTTGATGAATATGGATCCATACCAAGTATTATTACTTTTGCCTTTGAAATGTCTTGATGCATAAACCTGAAAACATTTTCTTTGAGCGGACAAATATTATCGCTTTTCATCACAAAGTCATATAGGTCTTCATAAGTATGACTCTTTTGTATAAAGTTTTCAAAACTTTTATTATAATTCACGTCCTATACTCTCAAGAGACTTAAATTTTTTATCAACTTTTTGTCTAAACTCTCTATCAACTTCATTTCTAAATATTTTAAAGATATCTTCTTCAAGTTTAAAGGTATACAATTCTTTTGGGTCACTTGTAAGCACACGATCCCATGTATAAGCAACTGTAGCATTTTTATTTTTTAAATTCTCACTATCTACATATTCACCTTGATATTTAAGCATTTTAAGTTCATAAATACTTTTTATAAGTTTACAATTTATATTGCCTTTTGAAAGTGCCTTAAATGTATAATATAAAAGCCTAAATACATTCTCGCTTTCCATATTCTCATATGAAAAATAATCTATAAGTTCTACAAAATAAGCCGCATAACAGGTGATTTCGTAGTCTTTTGTAAACTCTTCAAATCCATCTAAAACTTTTGCATCAATTAAAGTATAGCTATCATTTTTATTTTCTAGTGTAACTTCCACAAAAGAAAAAAGTCTAAGTGCTCCTATTTTTTTTGAATGCTCTCTTCTTACGCCAAAGGCATAAGCCCTTATCTTTCCAAAATCCTTAGTGAAAAGCGTAAAAAGCTTATCATATTCTTTATATGTCTCTTCTTTAATAACTACAGATGCAACTTTTAAAGTATTAATGCTACTCATTTATTTTTTCTTTTTATAAACTGCACCTTTAAACTAAATATTATCTATATCATACCCAAAGTTTATAAGTTTAGTTTTTTCATTTCGCCAATTTTCTTTCACAATAACATTTAGCTTGAGATTTACCTTTTCATCAAGAAATTTCTCTATACTTATCCTACTGCCTATGCCGATATTTTTAATCATTACGCCGTTTTTTCCTATTATTATCTTTTTATGAGCTTCTTTGTCACATACTATCAAAGCTTCTATCTGCATGCATTTTGATTTTGACATCTTCATACTCTCTACAACAACTTCTATGCTATGAGGAACTTCTTTATCAAGCTTATATAAGCACTGCTGTCTAATCATATCTGCTACTATTTTCTTTGTGGGCTCATCTGTAAGGAACTCTGTATCATAATACCTACAATTATCTTTTAGGTATTTTTTTAATTCTACGATTACCTCTTTTATATTTTTTTTCTTCAAAGCTGATATGCAAAATATTTCTTTTATTTCTGAAACATCTGAAAAGATAATCTTTATTTCTTCTTTAGCAGCATCAATGTCACCCTCGTATGCATCTATTTTGTTGATGATTATTACCTTGGGAGCACGACTTTTTCTTATTACACTTATCAGCTTATCAAATTTGTCCACTTTATAGGTATTTACATCTATCATTATTATCAAAAGATCAATATCAGATAAAGATGACGAGACGGATTTCTCCATATATTTATCAAGCATTGCTTTTCCAGTATTTACACCAGGTGTATCTACAAATACGATTTGCGAATCATCATCATTATATATGCCTTTTAAATTTCTTCTTGTTGTCTGAGGTTTTCTTGATGTAATTGCAATATTTTCTTTTAAAACTGCATTTAAATATGTAGATTTCCCAGAATTTGGTAGTCCAATTATAGATACAAATCCACTTCTAATCATGCCGAAAGTTTCCATACCTTATCATACATTTTCTCTGCTTCACTCATATCTTTTTCACATATTATAGCGACAGCTTCAGACTCTTTTATATCAGCAAATACTTCTGATAGTTCTTTAAGGTCAGATGGTTTCATAGATAAAAGATCAGCTCTTTCTTTCTTTATCTCGTCATTTGTCGTGCCGTTAAAATATGCAGCAACATTTTTCTTATAATTATCTACAATACTTACAGGATTATCATACACACCTACAGACCCTATAATATATTTTTCTATCATATCATAAGACATATCTATATTTTTAAGATAATCATATATTCCATAAAATGTATCATTTGTTTTCTTTAAATTTGGATCTCTATAAGATACGAAATCATAGTTGCCTCTTCTCTTAAAAAATGACATGCATCCATATGCACCACCAAGAACTCGGATATTTGTCCATAGATACTCATAGTTAAAAAGCGTCTTCAAAAGAGAAAGTCTTCCAATCTCTCCATTTTTTGAAAATTTATTTGCGATTGATACAAAGTTCACATCTGTTGGTACTACTATCGCTTCTTTCTTTACCTTTTTATCAAAGTCATCAAATGGTATAATTTTACTGATATTTTCGACCTTGCTTTTTAATCTATCTCCATCTTCTTTTGTAAAATCATACTCTCTTCTTAAACTCTCTATCTTTTTATCAAAATTTTCAAATGCCACTTTTGCCTTATCGCTATATTTTTCACTCACTGATACAGAATAATACAATTTCTTTGATATTGCTTTTTTAAATAAAAGCTCCATAGCGTCATTAAAAAGTGTAGGATTTTTTCTATATGCTTCTGACACATATCTTAAAAATAGATTTCTCGCTATACCAGTATTATGAACTTTATCAATTATTTTTGCTTGATAAGTCACTGTTGACTCTGCTCGATTTATAGCACTTATATGACCTGACGATAATACGCTTACAAAATCATTTGCCTTTTCCTCATCAATAAGCATGCCAACCCTATCTGCATCTTTAAAAATTGATTCTCTAATTAACTTTTCTAAAATTGAAAGTCCTTCATCACACTTATCATAAAATGATTTTACTGCAAGGCTAAAATGTGTCATCTTTTCATAAATATTCAATTTTATATCTATTCCGCCAGAATTCTCTGCAATATAATTATCAAAATCCGCATATGACATGGTCTTAAGATCGATCTTTGATAATACAATATTTATTAATGACATAAGATATATTTCTTCTTTTGTAAAATCAGAAATATCAAAGTGTACATCCATATACACTACTTCTCTGTCATTATCTTCCGTTATTATGATGTCTGTATCTGTAACCTTTTTCTTTTCATAATCTATAAACTTCCCATCACTTTCAAGGTCAGATATCTTGAGCGTTGGTATACAAGATAGTGCTTCTTCATTGTCTTTCTCTTTTTGGTACATCTTTAACTCTTTGCTGCTATCTATAATTTTTGTGAGTTCTATATCACTAAGTGTCTTTTTTCTCTTTTTCAATATTTCATTTAATAAATCATTTTTTTCCTTCGCATAACCTTTTTTTGGTAGCAACAAGTTAATACATCTATGATTATTATCTAAAAATACTCTTTGAATAGTTTTATAGAATATATTTCCTTTATCAGACAAATCCAATTTCAAAAGAAAATCAAAAGCGTCCTTATACTTTATAAGAGCCGTCGGATCTTCTCCGTAAAGATATGTCTCGAGAGAAGTAAGTGTATACACAAGACCTCTCGGCATCCTTCCATACTCTCCTTCAGCATAATTAAAATGAAAAATATTGATTGCAGCCTTTAACCTTTCTACATCAATTCCATTTTCCAATAAATCTCTTATAGAATCATAGAGTGATTTTATAAAACTTTCCTTTTTATTTTCATCAATATTTTGGACGATTATACTATAGAAAGCTTTTTTTACACTATACTCGCATACTGTATATATAGACTCCCCATATCCTGCTTCAAGAAACTTGTTGCGTAGTATGGCTGATTCTGAAGAAAATAATATATAGTCTATAATCTGCATAACTATTTTATTTAGACCATTTTTTTCTTCATCCATCGCAAAGTTGCATGTAATATATGCTTTATTTTTCAAATTTTCTGTATCCACATTATAATATGATGTAATTTCATTATCTTTCTTAAAATCTTTTACATCTGTGAAACTCGCATCTACATCAATATAATCAAAATCTTTTAGATAATTCTCTTGAAGACTTCTAAGTTCATAGTTATAATCAAGTGCTCCATAAAAATATATTATGGCATTGGATGGAGAATAATATCTCTTATGGAAGTTTTTAAATTCATCGTAGTCAAGATCTATAATATCAAACGGATATCCACCATATTCATACTCATAGTTAGTCCCGCCATAGAGATTTTTAAGTATATCCGACTCAAGTATGTCATCTGGATTAGAATATACTCCTCTCATCTCATTTAGCACTACTCCATTGACATTAAGATCTAAACTTTTATCTTCTATCTCATAGTGCCATCCCTCCTGCTTAAATATCTTATCATTCTTTACGGCATTTGGATAAAAAACTGCATCAAGATACACATCCATCAGATTGTGAAAATCTTTAAGATTAGCTGATGCCACAGGATAACAAGTTTTATCAGGATAAGTCATTGCATTTAAAAATGTATTGACACTACTTTTTGCTAATTCTATAAAGGGGTCTTTCACATCATACTTTCTTGACCCACAAAGAACCGAATGTTCAAGTATATGAGGAGTTCCTTTGCTGTTTTTTACAGGAGTTTTAAAGGCAATGTTAAAAACCCTATTTTTATCATCAGAAATCATAAGGATAATCTTTGCTTTTGTCACCTTATGTATCAAAGTTATAACTTGAAGATTTACTTCTTCTATGTCTTTACAAGATTCAATCTTATAATATAACTTATTATTATCATCTAAACTAAACATCTAAAATTTCAGCTCATTAAGTACAAAAGCCTTAAAGAGACTTAAATCCTCCCTTACATAAAGATATGGTTTATACAATATATTAGTCTCACATTCTATATCATATGGTTTGAAAACACCTTGTTTTTTTGCCATCATATTGATTCGTGTAAGATGAAAGTCACTCGACATAAATCCTATGTTGATAAAGTCAAGATCAAAAATCTCATCACTATTTTTAAATGGTCTTGTGATAATTTTTTCTTTTCTTCCTCTTCTCAAGACATCTTTTTTTATTAGCGTAAGTGAATTGTATATGTTTTCTTGTGTATTCACAGAGAAAGGATCGACTATGATTCGCGAATCACTTATACCTCTCTCCACCATATAGTTTCTCATATATATCGCTTCTTCTATAGGCTCATTTTCCCCTTTTGCTCCAGTAAGTACAAACTTGGTTCTACGATAATTTTTTGCATACTCAACCGCTAGATCAAGCCTTGAATTGATAATCCTCGTCTTTCCATCAGCTACTCCAGCTCCAAAAACTATAATATAATCGTAGTCTTTCTGCCCTTCTATATCAATTTTATTTTTGGGATATAA
>AUXO012207751.1_pt1 | contig 73167 bp, 65 predicted proteins | sample 768731 | NCBI WGS metagenome assembly AUXO01 (sample SAMN02715735, study PRJNA202380) | gut metagenome | biome: sheep rumen | host: Ovis aries | place: New Zealand: Palmerston North
CCCCATTTTTCGTAATAAACCGTGCTGAATTAAGATTTTAACAAAAAAGGGCGTTTTTGGGGCTTTAATAAAGGGAACTATATACCTGTTGACTCTAACGTGTTAAGTATGTAAGTTCTTGTATATTTATTCAATTTATTACTTATTCAAAATATAGCTGTATATTATTGTCCCCAATTATTGTTTCAAATATTTTATCTTATTGCAAGCAATCGCTGATTAAATTCCAAAACTTTTTGAATGAATCTATTTATAGATTCTTTTATTGCAGATGCAGGTATCATTTTTGTAATTGTTATTTTGTCATTTTCTTTATCAATAATCCATCATTTTGACGTTATAATGACAGAGGAGGAATTCGAAGAATTTAAAAAGATGTCAATGGAAGAATTCAAAAAAAGCAAGTGGTTTAAGATGATTGAAATAGACTTTATTGACAAGTGCAAAAAAGCGGGACTGAAATAACTCTCCCACCACGTTGCAAACAAAAAATCATCTAATCTCCCAGAATTTTACTATCTTTACCCCATCAAACTAAACACATCAAAAAAAGAACTATGTTTTATTTACAGCGTTTCGTGAATGCGCAAGATTCAGGGCTGGTGGAATATGGCACAGCATCGTATGAAACGGCTCTCAGGGAAATAAAAGAGGGCCGTAAAAGGACGCATTGGATATGGTATGTCTTCCCCCAGATGAAAGGCTTGGGGCGCTCACAACTTTCTCAATTCTATGGAATTAACGGACGGGAGGAAGCCTATGCTTATATGGATCATCCGGTGTTATCCCAGAGGCTGATAGAAGCTACTGAAGCTGTGCTGAACAACGAGAAATCGGCTTATGAAATCTTTGGGAATGACACGGTTAAATTCAAATCGTGCATGCGGCTGTTTGCTACCGTGTCCGATCATCCTGTCTTTAAGAAGGTGATTCAAAAATATAGTTGGAAATAGGCATGAAAATCTATTTAGCTTCCAGCTGGAGGAATGAAATCCAGCAGAAATACGTGAAACTGCTGCGCGAGGCGGGGCACCAGGTGTACGACTTTAAGCATCCTACGGATACCGAGGAACTGGGGTTCCACTGGGAGGATGTGGATGCTGATTTCCGTTCTTGGACGGTGAAGGATTACCAGAAGGGGCTCTCCCATCCGGTGGCGGAACGGGGCTTCCAGCGCGACTGGGACGCTATGCTCTGGGCCGATGTGTGCGTGCTGCTCTTGCCTTGCGGACGCTCTGCTCATGCGGAGGCTGGATGGATGAAGGGTGCCGGGAAACCCGTCTACGTGGTGATGGAAGAGCTGGAAGTAGCTGAACTGATGTATAAGCTCTTTGATGGGGTTTGTGATGGGCCGGAAGAGCTGCTGCGTTACATGGGGACAGGTCCCGTGTAACGTAAAGATATAACTTGATACTTAGGCACTAACACTGCTTACGTTACACGGGACCTGTCCCCATGTAACGCTGAACCCACAAAAAAAACAGCCCTGTTTCACAACAGAGCTGTTTAGATAAAAAATTATAACAATAATAAATTCTTCACATATGAAATACCAAGTTAAAACTTAAGGTCCCTCGCTAGGGAAACATACATTTTAACCCTGAATCAGCCTAGTTTCACAACCTAGCTTTCTTCTATATCAAATTATTTCAATCACAAAAATACATTTTTTATTTTACTCCCAAAAGAAAATGGGAGTTTTTTTCACCCTTCCATCAAGATCTGCACGATGCGCTCTGCGGTACGGCCATCCCAGCGAGGGGGCAAAGCACCGGTCTTCCACTGGCCCTGCACCATCTTCTCCACCATCTGGCCCAGGAGCTCAGGGTCCTCTCCTACCAGCTCGTTGGTGCCAATCTTCACAGTATCAATGTGTTCCGTATAGCTATTCAGGGTGATGCAAGGCATGCCTAGGAAGGTGGCTTCTTCGGCCACATTACCAGAGTCGGTAATGATGCCGCGCGCATGTGCGGTGAGCCAGCCGAACTCCAGATAGCCCAGCGAGGGCACCAGCGTGAAGGCCCCAGGCTGAAGGTCCGGCATCTGCGCCAGGATTTCTTCTACCACCTGTGCCGTTTTTCCGCGCAAGGGGGCTATGATGGGCATTCCTCCAGCATGCTGCACCATGGAGTGAATCATGCGGCAGAGGTTGTCCCGGTGGGCCAAAAGCGCGCGGCGGTTCAGGGTGAAGACCAGGTACTCCCGCTCCCGGTAGGCCTCCATGAAGGCGGGTTTACGCAGCCGGTTCAGGTTGAAGCGGAGGGTATCTAGCAGGATATTGCCCACCATGTAGATTTTAGAAAGCTCGGCACCTTCGCGGGCAGCTATGGAGCTAGCCCCCATGCCAGCGGTGAAGAGCAGGTCGGAAAGGCCATCTATCACCAGGCGGTTTATCTCCTTGGGCATGCTGATGTCGAAGGACCGGGTGCCGGCCACCAGGTGAGCCAGACGGATGCCTTGCTTCTTGGTGACGATGGCAGCTGCCATGGTGGATGCCAGGTCGTCTACCACAATCACCACATCGGTCTTATTCTCCTGCAGATAGTGCTCGAAGGCCGACATGACCTGCCCCGTGAGCTCGTTCAGATTCTCGCACACCACGTTCAGGTACACCTGAGGCGGTGCTATCTGAAGGTCCTGGAAGAGCGAGGGTTCCAGCGTGGGGTCATCTTCCGCCCCCGCAAAGACCAGCGTGTAAGACACATCGCGCCCGTGTGCCCGGGCATTTTCCACGGCCCGCACTATAGGGGCCACTTTGATAAAGTTAGGGCGTGCGCCCGCAACGATACATATATTCATAGTTCCTCTTTTCTAATTTAGCTTCAAAATTAAGCCAAAAAAACGAAACCTCCAAATGCTATTCTTCATCTTTTTAAATTACCACATAAGCCACTTCCAGCAGGGAATGACTTCTATAATGCCGTATTTATCTTCGATGGTTTTTTCTTCATCGTATGTAATGATCATTCTTCGTTTACATGACAAAGATTTAGGCAATTTTTGCAAAGCCATCACTTCCCTATTTTCTGTATTATCGGAGTTTTTAATGGAATAAGAAACTTGGATGGCCAGTTCCTCCTCAGGAATGTAGAAGTCCACTTCTACGTTTTGATTATAGAAGAATATACGTTCATTATCTTTATCGTTGCCATATTTACGAAATAAAGATACAGCAACAATATTTTCCAGCAAAGTGGTAGAAGGATCTACCAGAAGCAGGCTCAACAATCCGTTGTCAATGAAATAATATTTGCTGTTCGTTTCCCGTTCTGCGAATGCTGCATTTATATTGTGAAGTCTAAGTAATAGCCAGGCATCTTCGCAATATTCTATGTAGCTGCTGGTGGTAGGAATGGTTATTTTACCGCCAACACTGGACAGTATATTGCAAATTCTGGAATAAGACAAAGGTTGCTTCACACTTTCTGCAAGCTTCTTCACCATCAGACGCAGCAAATTCGTATTATTTATCTTGTTTCTGGCACAAATATCGCCCAGGTAAATTTTCTGATATACAGAACTCAAATAACCTCTTTTCACCGCTAGATGCACACTCTCTGGAAGTCCGCCCCAATTCATGTATTCCGCATATTCACGTAGGAATAGCGACTTGCCAGTGGTACTCAACAGCGTATGATCATCGCACGGAATATCTCTGGAACGAAGAAATTCCTTGAAACTGTAGGGGTATACTTCTATGGGGATGTACCGTCCTCCAAGGGTAGTCATAATCTCTTTCGAGAGCATTTTTGCATTCGATCCCGTAATCCATACAGTTCGCTTGCCGTCGGCCATTCGCCGGGCAAACTTCTCCCACCCTTCTATGTTGTGAATTTCATCCAGAAACAGCATAGGGTTTTCATTCCCAGTCATCTCAATATGGCATTCCAGTACTGTATTAAAATCTTCGGATGTGAAACCCATCAAACGTTCATCTTCAAAACTTAAATAAAGCATGTCATCCCAGCTATGGCCCTCTCGTAATAAGCGCTGCATCTTCTCATAAAGTACAAAAGATTTCCCCGCTCTACGCACTCCTACGAAAACATAGCAGTTGAAACCCTCCACTGCAATGTCTCTTGGTACGACATGATAAGATTCAATTTCACGTCGATTATCGGAAAGAATTTGCTTAAGCAATGCTTTGTTTATCATAATTATTAAAATGGTATTTTATATTTCATGGCAAAAATATAAAAACATATTTAAATAAACAAAAGTTTTTGTAATTATTGACATAGAGTATTACCCTATCTTAATACCATGAACAAATCCTGTTTGGATAGACATTACATTTTCATAACGGTTATTGTGGAGAGAAGAGGCGGTAATGCTTATTAATATTCAATTGATAGTATAATTTATAAATCTCAACAACTTCCCCAAAATGGTTGTTGGGATTTTTTCTTTTTTATGATATAAAAATGGGTAATGTATGTGTACTTTCAGCCCAAACTCCTTTTTTAATCTGTATATTTGTTTCCTAAAATGTTTTCCATGTCCAAACAATCCATACCAACTAAACCCATCAAATAACTTGCATCCATCTACTGTTGTAACATAATGATGTATCATTTCATGTATCAGTACATCTTTCAAAGTTTCTTCTGTCCAATCTACATCCGTTGTTATCCATATACGATTTCTTTTTTTGCTTTTTGAGTTCGGGCATGTGTATTGTCCAAAACAATCTAATTTACATGCTGAGAATTCGCATTTTGGCAGTATTGAGTTAAAATACTCCCTATTATATTCTTCAAATTTTTCCTTCAATATATCCTTTGTTATTTTCATGTTTCTACCTGTCCCCATTTGAGAATGTCCTCGATAGAGAAATTATTCGTTCTTTTGATTAATCAAATTCACTACCACCTTCACCATCACGTCTTTTTCTTCGGTCCGGCTCTCAGCTATCATCAATGTGAGGGCTACAAGCGTATTATCAGCTAAACGCTTGGAGCCGTCTTCCCGATAGAGAATGCCGTTGTTATTAAGGAACCACAGGAAAAGCGTGGCAGCTATACGCTTGTTGCCATCGGAAAAAGAATGATTCTTGGTGACCAGGTAGAGCAGCATAGCAGCTTTCTCTTCCACACTGGGATAGAGTTCCTTACCTCCGAAAGTCTGATAAATCTGGCCGATGGAGCTCTTAAACGAATCATCTTTCTCATTGCCGAAGAGTGTGCTTCCACCGAACTTCTCACGAAGTGCTCGGATAGCCTCCATAGCACTCTCGTAAGTGGCATGAAACTTATCTTCCTGGGTGGTTTCAGATACGTTCAGACGCTGATAATCGTAATCGTCCAGGGTGTCCAGGGCATAGGTGTAATCTACCACAATATCGAACAAGGCCTGGTTCTCATCGTTCTTCTCCAGCTGTTGCGTCTGGATGGTACGTCCCACCATCTGCACCAGTTGCCGAAGCTCAGAAATCTGTTCGCGACGGATTTTGTCGTTAATGGCATAACCCTTCACAAGATATTCTTTCAGAATGCGGTTTGCCCATTTCCTAAACTGCACACCACGATTACTTTTTACACGATAACCTACAGATGTAACCATTTCAAGGTTGAAAAACTCCACCTCATGCGTCTGAGTCTTTCCTTCCATAGCACCATGCTGAGTGGTATTCGCATATTTTGCGACTACCACTTCATCTGCCAATTCTTCCTTCAAAGCATTGTTAATATGTTTACTAATGGTCTTATAATCACGGCCGAACAATGTTGCCAGCTGTTGACGTGTAACCCATATCATTCCGTTATCCAACTTCACATCAAGTTGAATAGAATTGTTTTCGTCTTTATATATGACTATCTTATTCTCTTCCATTATTCTACTCAATTCTCTTTGCAAATTTACTCAAATCTCTCAGGAATTTTACTCCATTCTCTACAAAAAAAATAAAAATTCAGCCTTGTTTCGCGATTCTCAAATTGGGACAGGTACAATTTGAGAAAATGGTAAAGGCTAGGCTTTAGGTACTTCATCTACTTTTCTCAAATTGTACCTGTCCCCATTTAACAAAACTTTCCGTAAAATTGGTCATTGAATCCGTATTTTTAATTATCCAGTTTCCAGCGAATTCCCCTATCTTTGCAAGTGGATAAATAATTAATTATAAGAACCATGAAAAAGAATATCGGACAGAAACTGGCACTCTACCCCACGCCAGCCACAGTGGTAGGAACTGTAGGCGAAGAAGGGAAAATAAACTGGCTACTGGTGGCTCATGTGGGCATCGTAAGTCACTCTAAACTGCTGCTGAGCATCCACTCATCACATCATAGTGTAAAGGCGATAGACGAGAAGAAACGTCTGTCTATCAACATTATAGATGAATCTTTCGTGGCACGGGCCGACTATACCGGAACGTGCTCCGGAGCCAAGGTGGACAAATCTGACATCTTCCCTTATCACCTGGGCGAAGCTGGAATGCCGGTTATCGAGCAATCTCCGCTGGTGATGGAATGCGAGGTGATAGACACCTACGAGATAGACGGGTTCAAGAACTACATCTGCAGCGTGCTGAACACGTATGTGGACGAGGACAAGCTGGACGAGAAGGACAAGCCCGACTACGGAAAGCTGAAGCCTGTACTGTTTGAGATGCCAACCTATAAATACCTGCGCACGGGTGATTTCATAGGCGACTGCGTGAAGATGGGTAAAGCGTTTAAAGAAACTCTATAATTTGGAAACATCATGAAAAAGATTATTTTGATGCTCACCGCACTGATGGCATTCAGCGGGAGCGCATTGGCACAAAAGAAAACACTGGTGGCTTACTTCTCTGCATCGGGAACTACGCAGAAGGTGGCACAACAGCTGGCAGAGGCTGCGGGTGCCGACCTGTTTGAGATTACTCCTGCACAGGCTTATACTGATGCCGATTTGGACTGGAGAGATAAGCAATCTCGTTCTTCCAGAGAGATGAACGACAAGAAATCTCGTCCGGCTATTAAGTCTAAAGTACAGAATATGAAGAACTACGATGTGGTGTACGTGGGTTTCCCTATCTGGTGGTACACTTGCCCTACCATCATCAACACATTCATGGAGGCATACGATTTCAGCGGGAAGACGGTGATTCCTTTCGCTACATCTGGTGGAAGCAGCATAAAGAAATCTTGTGAAGACCTGAAGGCTACTTACCCCAAGCTGACCTGGAAGGAAGGCCGCTTGCTGAACAGTCCTTCAAGCAATGAACTGAAAAATTGGGTTCAAAGTAATAAATAAATGTTTAGTTGAACGTTACATGGGGACAGGTCCCGTGTAACCTGTCCCCGTGTAACGTTACTTTTCCAGCGAAACAGCAGGCCAACCGTAGTCCTGATAACAAGTTACAGGAAGCTGATGCTGACGCACGTATTCTCCCACCTGCTCCTTCCGTGCAGCATCACGAAGCTTATCATTACTGTAGATTTGCTGGTATTGCTCAAAATAATCACCGAAGATACGCTTGGCACTAGGCAGGAAGGTGGAACCATCGCTCACCTGCTCGAAGGACGTAACCACTGGCTTTCCATCCTTCTTTTCCACCTTCATCAATCCGGAGTGATGCCCTCCAGAAACTGACTTCAGCGTATCCCCCTTCACATTGAACCAATCAATCCACGTATCCAGCCAAACCTGCGTATACTCCTGAGACTCTACAGGGTTATCATCCACCTGGGTTTCTTCCTGGTTCTCATCCTGAGCCACTATGATTAAGGTAGGGATGCAAATCTCACCCAGGTTGTACCCGTTTCCTATCTCACGAACCAGGTAATCCCGAATGGCTTGACGCAGGGCTTCCTCCTTCTGATTCAGCGCAATATGACGTTGGCAATCCTCCAGGTGATTATCGAAATCGGCCAAGAGCCACTGTCCGTTCACCTTCTCCATGAGGAGCTGATGCGTTTCAAAAGCACTGGTTTCATCGGAAGGATCGGTACGCACCTGAAGGGTAGCCACCGCATGCGTATCATCACTCTCCTCCACATTAGTAACCTGCACACCGCTCAGTGCACTACCACTGGAAGTGACAAAAAAGTGAAGCCACTCATGATCCATGGCCTCATGCTGAGGGAGCCTATTATATAAGGTATCCAGCACGGCATAGAGATGCGGGGTTAAGAACTGCGCTGCATTTTCCTGCAACGATTCACTAGGGAGATACTGGGTGAGCTCGGCAGCCCGTTCCCGGAGCGACTCCTTCTTCTGACAAGACGCAGCTAAAAGTAAAGCTGCAAAAAGTACTAGAAAATGTTTCATAGTCGTTTCATATTCCTACCTCTAATAGGGAAAGGTAACATTTGTGGTTTTTTTTAATTGTCTTAGAATCACGCAAAATTAAAAATTTACGGGCACAATCACAAGTGATTCACGAGAAATCACTAACTTAGTACCCAAATTCTACATAAGAGAAACAACTAATAACTTTATCTACCTTGATTTTAAAAATGAAGCAACTGATTATCCTGTTACTTCTGATGATAACCTTGCCCCTCCGTGCACAGGAGATGGTGAAAGCTGTGAAGGAGGATGGCCTGGAGAAGACCGTGAGCTATGATGTAGCGAAATTCCTGGATGTGCGCGACAAGAAACTGGAGGATGTGCTCCGGAAGTTGCCTGGTGTGCAGCTGCAGGACTATGAAGGGTACATGTGGATAAGCTATAACGGACGGGATGTGGATAAAATCTACGTGAACGGCATGGATATACTGGAGGGCAACTACCAACCGGTGTACAACATGAAGCCGGAGGATGTGGAGCGTCTGGAAATCACGGAGAACCATACCGCCATCCGAATCATGAAAGGGCGTGAATACATCCAAACCGCTGCCATCAATGTGGTGCTGAAGAAGGGCGAATCGGACTGGTCGGGCTCCATCAAGGGAGGCTTAGGTTCCGGTACGGACGATCTCCTGGTGAATGCGGATGTGAATGCCATGAACATGGGTGAAAAGGTGCAGACCACGGTACTTTTCAAGGCAGACAATACAGGATTGCTCTTCAGTGGGCCACTAGCTGGCTTCGACTGGGAATGGGGCTGGGATGAGCCTACCACCATAAAGTACGACTATACCGTTCCAGAGTACCTGTACCACTCTCCGGATATGGCTCCCCTTTCAGCCGACAGAACCCGCATAAACAAGAGCGGAATAGCCAACATCGGAAGCACTATCAAGCTGAACGATGAGTATCAGTTGAACATGCAGCTCACTTACCATACCGACCGCTTCCGGACATCCAGCTTCGATGAAACCACATATTATATGTCGGGTGGACAGAAAAGAGTGGACACCCTGGGAGAAGATGCGAAGTACAAGCAGCAGGATATTCAGACGGATTTTACCCTGCTGGCCAACACGGAGGACAAGTACCTGCGTAACCAACTGAGTTTCTCTACGCGGTGGATAGATTTGAAAACCATCAACACGGGTGATGAGGACAACATACAGCAGATAAACATGACCCCGATGAAGCTGAAGAACGACTTCGTGTACAAGACGCATCTGGGAAGTAATATCCTGAGTATTAACTCGGAAGCAGGTTTCTACTTCCGTCCGCAAGATATAGATTTGGACAGAGTGGTGTACCCGTTCTACCAAAATATCAAGTCGCGCTCCTACTTCATCAACGCCAGTGCCACCTACGACATTCTTCTGAAACAAGGGCTCACACTGAGCCTGAACGGAGGTGCATCGGCTAATAGACGGGAACTGGAAGTGGAACGGACGAACCTTCCGATACTGCCTACAAACCCCATAGAATCAACCTACAACATCTGGAATGCGCACATGGAGGGAAAACTCACGTACATCACGGAACGCCTTCAAGCAGAGCTGAGAATGCCTGTAAAGTACGGAGACTACACCATGAAGGATAAGTTGCTGAACACAGAGATGAGCAAGCAGAAGGTGTACTGGGAGCCAAAGCTGAATGTGAAATACGAGGCATCGGAAGACCTCTCCCTGGGCCTGAATGCCAAGCTGATAGCGGATGAAATCGATAGAAAAGAAACCTATCCTGGCATTATTATCAAGATGTTCGATACAGCCAACAAAGGTTATGCTGAAATGAGAAACGAAACGGGAGGCGAGGTGGAACTTACTGCACAATACAAGAACACTGAGGCATCGTTCTTCCTGAACGGAGGCGTGGAATATCAGTGGAACAAGAATCCTTTCGTGAGTTCCATGGAGTTCTCCGAGTTTTTCGATGTCAACGGGCATCATGTACTTCCTTACACCAGCGATGAGGTGGAAATACGGGGCGACATCAGCAAGGGTATCCCGTTCATGAAGGGCAAGGTAGGTTTAGCTGTAGAATATGAGAACGGGGATTCTAAAATGGCCCGGAACGACGTGCTCATTCCGTTTACCAACCGCAGCCTGACGCTCTCTCCTTATATAAATGGTCGCCTTACCCCATGGATGAACATGATTTACCGGATGGATTACAGCCTGAACCAACTGAAGATGAGTGATGAAGATACCACCAGTGACACAAAGGAATACAAGCACACCTTAGAGCTGATTTTCCACCCTTGGGAGAAACTGAACTTCAGCGTTCTGGGTGAGCACTACTACACCGAGTTTACAGACGATGTGTCTAAGCACCTGGTACTGATGGATGTGAAGGCAGAGTACAACCTTTCAGACAAGTGGCAGTTGATTCTTTCAGCACGGAACCTGCTGAATCAGAAGGAGTACAACTATACCGTGGTGAATGCAGAAGATTTCACCAAATCGTTTACCTCCTACCAGATTCGAGGCAGAGACGTACTCCTGAGCCTGTACTACAAGTTCTAAAAAAATAAAAGCCCTGAAGAGAGTAGCTAATGAGCTCACAAACTTCAGGGCTAATACGTATAGTATAAAGATAGGCGCTAATTATTCGGCTGCTTTCAGAAGAACATCAAGCAGCTCCTGATGTCTTATATTCCAGAGGTTGATTTCCTTTTCACCGAAGCGATTGGTAGAAACGGTGAGCGTCATATCGCCCATGGCTGTAGGTTTCCCCACAGCTTCCATCTTCTTGAGCTGGAACTTGTAACCCAGCAAATCATATTCCTGATTCAGATTCACGGTTCCACCCTTTTCCATCAGCTTACCGAAGAGCTCAATCTTCTGGTTATAAGTAGGAAGCCATTTCTGAAAATGCTGAAGCAGCGTCATGAGGCTCTCCACCTGGAAATCCACTACACTGGAATTATACCGTCCATCCAGGGTTTCATCGTATTTTTCAACGAATACTGCATAGTACTCGCCTTCTGGATCTACGATGGAAGGATCTTCGGTAGGCTTGTGACAGAGCGTCATACTAAGGCAAGATCTACAATCTAGCTTTTCGAAATAGATCAATTTCACGGGGTTAACAATATAGTAGTTGGTACAATTGTTCTCCTGAAACACATTGTACAGTTCCTGCCCCAATTTCTTCTTCAGAGCAAAGACATTATCTTGAAATTCTAGCATAAAATCTTGGAATAAAATAAGTTATTTAAACAAATCGACGATTCTTCTCACTTCTTCATCCTTCTTTTCAGTAGGAACCATGCTGAAATTATCAGCATCTAGGCGCTGAAGGATGACTTCGTAAAGACGATTCAGGAAATCGGCGTCAGTGATATCCCAAACAGAGAGATACTTGTGAGCCTCGTATTTTTCCTCATCGTAGAACGGTGTGTACAGTTCTATCCGGTACGGTTCAGTAGTGATATTCAGCACCCGATAGGTGTCTCCATGATCCGGATAGAAGAAGTAAGGCAAATCAAGCGGCTTAATGGGCTGCTCTGCTAAAACCTCGTAGATAGTTTTCTTAATCTGATAGGTAGGCAGAATTTTCTTAAGGTGCTCAATGAGCGCCCCCAGATCACGCACAGAAAACGTTTTTATATCCTCAGTAGTATTGTCATCGTTGACAAACATCACCTGAGGATTCTCGAAATCGCCTGAAACCGTAAGTCTACGGTGAGAATCCACGAAATCGAACTTTTTTAAACCAGCTTCCTGAAAAAGGGAAAAGATGGTTTTAGTGGCTACCTGTTTTAAAGAATCTAGTTCTTTCTTTAATTCTTCCATTAAATAAAAATTTTACACACTACAAATGTAGGGTATTTCACTGAATAAAAAAAATTTAATCTCATAAAATGCAACAGTCTCTGTGGAAATTTCCAGAACTTTAAGGGGTTCTCACTGGAACTGGAACCAGTCCAACTGGAAAAGTTCCTGCCCTTCTTCCCCTTGGAATCGGAGGAAAATGGGATGAACTCCGGTGAGTTCCAGCGATTTATCTATCTCTGCCGTGAGGGTAACGGGGGTAATTCCATCGCCCTTTTCCACACGGATACTAGCTAGAAGAGGACGAGAAAGGGTGTTGGCATACACTTCTATAATTCCCCCAGCCTTTGGAGTAAGTTCCAAGGTAATACGCTGAGGATTCCTTTCGAAAGAAAGATATTTATAAGCTGCCGTATTTCCATTCTGAATGTGTGTAAGATGCTCATTATGAGCCGATGTAAGTTCTACTCTTACAGCACCGGTAAGGTAGCATGCCCGTTCAGCATCCATCTTCTGGAAAGCATCCAGTGGCCCTGAAGCACCCTGAGTAGTCATCTCCACTTCATTTATGGTACCATCGGGATTAAACGTGATAGGCTCCACACAAGCTTTCCTCATTGTGGTGCTATTTCCGGTGGAACGATGGTAGAAGACGTACCACTGACCATTGAATTCTGCGATGGAACCGTGATTATTCCAACAACCCGGATCACAACCAAAGTTGTCTATAATCACTCCTTTATGTTCATACGGCCCAGCCAGATTCTTCGACATGGAGTACCCTATACAAGTGGGCATTCCCCTCCTGCTGATGTGTGCATAAACCAGGTAGTACCACTCCCCTCGTTTCACCACCTGAATCCCCTCATGAAAGGCATGATCGGCTTCTGTAATGATGCTGTCTCTCAATGTTTCCGGAAGGATGTCCTTCAAATCGGGTTTCAGTTGTGCCATCTTTCCCGCAAACTGTCCGAAGAAATAGTACGGAGTACCATCATCATCGATGAAAACAGCCGGATCTATCTGTTTCGCAGCTTTTATCACGGTTCCATCACGAAAAGGCCCAGTGGGAGAATCACTCACTGCAACTCCTTCAGCATCATCTCTAAAATCCTGACTATAATACAGATAGTACTTCCCATCCCGGTAAAGACAATCCGGTGCATAGAGCATATTATCATTGTATGGAACCCCATCATTTTCCCCCACGGAAGAGAAAGAATTAGGATGGCAAGTCCAGTTTTTCAAATCCGTACTGCTCCACACATCGTAATGGCGTGAACAGTAGTAATTCTTAGATTCATCACGGGAACCGTACACATAGATAGGGCCACCTGGAACCCATTGATGAGCGGAGGGGTCAGAACAATACTGTCCAGAAGGAACAATGGGGTTCTGAGCATTCAAAGAGGTTCCTAGGGTTAACGCAATGATGAGCAGAAAATTTCGTTTCATAGAGATAAAAGGTTAATCTGCTTTCAAAAATAGGAATTTTCCTGGAAAAAGCGTAATTTTGTGGGTAAAATTAGGAAGAATATGGGGATGTTCGACGAATATTTCATGGATTTACACCAGAATTCGGAAGGACGGGAATGGAAGGAAATACACTCCTGCCCGGAACTGATGGCATGTATACAGCAAGTAGGGTTTCTACCCCTCCTAGAAAGTGGTATTCCGGGGTATAGTGCCGAGGGACTGCTAGCAGAGGAATGCCGTTTTATAGAGTTCCCTGACGGGACTTGGGAATGGCCCCTATGGGAGTGGAAAAGTGCGGTGGTGACGGAAGGCAACTGTGTCTACGGAAAGTTCTTCAACGGCAAGGCGGGATTCATCAGCATGGATTGGTGGCCCGATTTCTGCAATTGGAGAAGGAGTTCACACCCTGCACCAGCCGAGGGTAGCATAGAGGAAGGCATCCTCACCATCTTAAAGGAAAACGGTAGCATGATAGCACGGGATTTAAGGAAATCCTGCGATTTCATCGGGAAAGGCATGCGTTCCAAGTTCGACGGGTACGTAGCCCGACTTCAGATGGGTTGTAGGATTGTGACTGAGGATTTTATCTATCCACGCGACCAGCACGGAAGGGAGTACGGATTCGGATGGTCTTTGCTTACCACTCCGGAGCAGCTGCTAGGTGCCAAGGCCTGCCAATGTGAGCGCCTTCCAGAAGAATCTTACCAACGCATGACAGCCCATCTTACCCAGCTGCTGCCTCAAGCTACAGAAAAACAAATTCAGAAATTGCTGAAATAGTGCGTTATCCTAAGAAAGAACGGAGCAAATTACTTTTCCCACCTTCCCTTAGTTTACGCAGAGATTTCTCACGGATTTGGCGCACACGTTCCCTAGAAAGGTGCATATCCAAGCTGATTTCATCGAGGGAAGACACTTCTCTTCCCACTCCGAAACAACGGCGGAGAATTTCTTCTTCCGTCTGTTTCAACACGGATTTCAGATAACGATCCAGCTCACGAGAAAGCGATTCACAGTCTAGATGGTGGTCGGTAGCGGGAATATCAGCCGACAATACATCTCCCATATTTCCTTCATTCTCCCCATCGGCAGTGAAAGGTGCATCCATGGAAAACATTCTACTGTCCGTATTCATAACCGACTCCACCTTATCTGCATCTTCACCCACCAGTTCAGCCAAGGTAGCCAAGGTAGGGAACTGTCCGTGCTCCTGCTCATAAGTAGCTATGGTTTTATGGATACGCCCCAGCAGCCCCACCTGATTCTGTGGCAGACGAATGGTTCTGGATTTCTGTGCCAAAGCAGAGAGAATGCTCTGTCTAATCCACCAAACTGCATAGGAAATGAACTTAAAACCCTTGGTTTCATCGAATTTCTCCGCGGCTTTCATCAGTCCGATATTCCCTTCATTGATCATATCTGCCAGTGGCATGCCTTGATGCTGAAACTGCTTAGCTACCGATACTACAAATCGTAAATTGCAACAAACCAGCTTGTTGTACGCTTCTTCATCCCCCTGACGGGCTTTTCTAGCCAGTTCTTCCTCTTCCAGAGGAGACAGTAAGTCGTATTTACTAATTTCAGAAAGATAGGTATCAATACTCTCCTGTCCACGTTCCGTTATTCTCTTCGTGATTTTTAGTTGTCTCATATATATAGTGTTCCTTTAATGGTTTAAGAATAGTATAGTGATTTTCTGCAATTTATGCAGCGATAAGTAAAGTGTTATTCTGAATATTCAAATTTTCACCAGCCATAGACTCGGAAGCAGAAGGAAGGCAATCTTCGGAAAGATTGCCCAGTTCACTTCTGAACTTTCTGAGCTTTTGTCTAGCCCTATCTAAGGTGTGGTTCAACACACAAAGAGATAGGTTCATGGCTTGGGCCACCTCCGCAGCTCGCATGGAGTGTCCGGTTCTGAGCCCGTAGAAGAGTTCCACTGCCTCTATCTCTCGAGGGTTGAGGTGACGCCTCATATAGGCAGTCATGCAGTGGTACAAAGCCACGGATGAGAGGGTTTCCTGAGGTTCCAGTGCCTCTTCCCATTGACTTGTATCCCCCACGGGAAGGGAGTGCATCACCCCATCGATAAGGTCGCGCATGGCAGCCTTAACATAATTATAGGTGAATGTAGACAACTTAGTGCCGTAGTCACCAGAGAAGCTTCCTAGCTTTTGAACGAAGACCATTAACCCCTCCTGAATAAGGTCTTCCTCACAAACCAAGCACTCCACGTTCTTGTAGGCACCGTCTTCTGCGGTCTTGAGGGCTCTCTTAGCCAGAGACTTAATCCAAGGCTTTGCCTCTCGGAGCAGACCATCCATGGCTGCCTTGTTTCCACGAAGTGCTAGTTGCACATTTTCAAACTCACTCAACTGACTGTTGCTCATATACATATAAATAGGTATAAATTTGATTTAAAGGTTGAACAAAAAGGTGTAAATCCTTGAAAGAGCGAGAGTTTTCTAGAACCAGACACAATTATACCATGCCTGATCTATGCGTACGAGTCAAAAAATGTAATGTGGAAATTTGTTTTCCTGAATAAGGTGATTATATCACAGTGTTTTTCGTTTTCTTGTTTTGGGACCGCAAATATATTTCGAGTTTTTGAATAATACAAATTTTTCTCTAAGTTTTTTTCCATTTTCGATGAAATGGATGGAAATGGACGATTCTTTCAATGTGGTAATGTTTATCAATTAGACAATTAGTGAACTTTTCTGAGTGCAAAGAAAAGTATATATTTTGACAGAATACGACAAAAACCAAGTACCCTATGTTAAATTTTTCATTTTTCATAATTATTATGCGGAAAATGGGTGCAAATTTCCCATAATAAGTAAAAAGGATATGTTAAATTTGCAAGAAAGAAACTGAAAAATGAAGATTCTACACACCAGCGATTGGCACCTTGGCCATATGCTTTACAACTACGACCGTACTGCAGAGCAAATTTTCATGTTGAAACAGATGGTGGAGCTCGTTCAGAAACATCGTCCCGATGTATTTCTAGTGGCAGGTGACATTTTCCATACCTCTGCCCCGTCATCCTCTGTTCAGACCATGCTTGCCGAAGCCATCGTAGACATTCATCGGGCTTTTCCTGAAATGGCAGTGGTTCTGACAGCGGGAAATCACGATAGTGCTGCAAAGCATGAGATTTTCCGTACACCGTGGAAGGCTCTGAACGTGCATGCTGTGGGCTACCTTGATAAAGACCACTTAGATTCCCATATAATAAAGGTAGAGGGAAAGGGTTATGTTGTGGCAGTACCATACTGTTACGATAGGAACATGCCTGAAAACTTCTTTCAAGAATTACTAGACCGAGTGGCAGAACAGAACACGGACAACCTGCCTGTGGTGCTTTCTGCTCACCTTACCGTAGCGGGATGCGACTATGCGGGTCATGATCATGCCTCAGAAACAAATGTGGGAGGTATAGACAGCTACGCACTCACTCAGATGGGAACGGGGTACGACTACCTAGCCCTTGGGCACATACACAAGCCTCAGTTCATCCACAGTGGTCATCACAATGTGCGATACAGTGGAACTCCCCTGCCCGTAAGCTTCGATGAAACCAGTGAACATAGCATCACTATAGTGAATATTCCTGCGCACGGAGAAGAGCCACAATACGAAGTGGAGCTGATAGCGAATCCTTATCCGCTAGTGACACTCCCTCAAGAGAGATTTGCAGATTGGGAAACAGCCAAGGAACTGTTGAGGGATTTTCCCGATGATGACCCATCATACATCCGACTGAACGTGGAGGTGGATGGTTATCTTCCAGGTTCTGCAGCTGCAGAGGCTCAAGCCATCAGCCAAGGGAAAAAATGCCGTTTCTGTCACATCAATGCCCGACGAAAGAAAGAAGTAACCGTGAAAAGCAAGGGGATGACCATCAGCGAGTTCAAGATGAAGACCCCTCTAGATGTGCTGATTCAATACGCTAAAGATACAGATAAGGTAGTGGATGACCAGATGAAAGAACTCTTTACGGAAGCAGAACGACAAGTGAAGGAAAATAAAGGAAACAACTAACCAGAGAAAACCATGATTCTACAGAAACTGACGATACACAACATAGCATCCATTGAGGATGCATTCATAGATTTTGAAGCTGAACCTCTGAAATCGAGCGAGGTATTCCTGATTTCGGGCAAAACGGGTGCCGGAAAAACTACTATCCTGGATTCCATCTGTCTAGCCCTATACGACAAGACCCCTCGTCTGCTTTTCTGCGAGATGCAAGGAAAAGTAATGGATGGAGATAAGTCGATTGAAGTGAACAGCACGGCACAACTCCTACGGAAAAATGCGTCTGAAGCATACGTCATCCTTACATTTATAGGTACAGACGATATGCATTATGAAGCTATGTGGTCTATCCAACGGGCCAACAAAAAAATAGAGGGGCGTATCCAGCCAGTAAAGCGTTCATTGAAGAACTTGGATACGGGAAAATCGCTGCAGAAGACCGGAGAAATCAACAGCTACATTCAGGAAAAAGCCCTAGGTATGGACTTGAACCAATTCTGCCGTACCACCATGCTAGCACAAGGGGAATTCACCCAGTTCCTGAATGGAAAGGATGATGAGAAAGCCAGCATCTTGGCAAAAATCACGAATTCATCGGGATATCGGGAAATTGGTAAGAAAATCTTTGACATCTGCAGCGAAAAGAGAAATGACTATTATATGGCTCATGAACGGGTGCAGAATGTGGTGATTCTGCCTGATGAGGAAGTTGCTAGTAAACAACAGGAACTGGAACAGAAAAAAGCGGAGTACAACCGGTTCAAAGCGGTCAAAGATGCAGAAGATTTAAAACTGAATTGGCTGAAGAAAGAACAAGAACTGGTGCCAAAAGTTCAGCTAGCAAAAGAAAAGCGGGATGAAATAGATAGCTGGATGAAAACCGAGGCCTTCCAACAAGAGGAAACCTTGGTAAAAAATTGGCATGAAACCATACAAGCACGGGGGTGGTTAGCAGAACGGAAGAAATCAGTAGAAAAGAAGCAACAATTAACCGAGGAACTGAAAACGCTTTCTGGTACCTTCCAACAGCTGAAGAACGGTGAACTTGAGCTGAATGAGAATATAGAACAAATGAGAACTGAGATCCAGCAGTTAGATTCCTTCCTTGAAGGGGAAAAAGTCAAGGTTCCAGTATACGAACAGGCTCAAGCCATTCAAGAAAAGCTACAACTCCTAACTCTGGGTAAGAAGTTTATAGAAGATGAAAATCAGTCGATTCAATCGGAGGAAAAGAAACTGCAGAGTGTTCTTCTTCAAGCCAAACAAACGGCAGAAGAGCGCCATAAAAGGGCCTTGGAGCAACTAACCAAAAAGAAGGAAGAGCTAAAGAACAAGCAAGCAGAGCTGGATGAAGCACGTCCTTCCGCACTTCGACAAAGGATATTGAATAATACGAATGAGCTAGCCATCATCGATTCTGCCATCAAACACTTGGAAAACATCAGTACTATGAGTGAGGAACTGGCTTCTTCGCAAGAACAACTGAAGGAACTGAGCCTGAAAACATCTGCAGCCAAAATAAAGATGGAAACTTGCAAGGAGAATCGGGAGAAATTGAGCGACACCGTGAACAATTGGGCCAAGAACATTCGCAGTAAACTGAAAGCTGGTGATGTTTGTCCGGTATGCGGACAGCAAATAGCGCACGACCTCCCTCATGAGGATTTGCTGGATTCACTCTACAAGCAGGCTGAGGAAGCATTTAAGATTGCGGAAACGGAATTTAGAAATTGCGAAAAAGCTCAAAACCAGGTAAGTGCAGTAGTTTCCAACTTGACCAGACAGCTAGTCAAAGAAAAACAGACAGCACTCCAAAATACCTGGATTCAACGGGTAAAACCAGTGGATGTAGAGGGTGAAAATATAGTTTGGATTCCTTCTGCGACTCAAAAACTGGAGGAAGAACAAACAGTGCTGAAAGCTGAAGCTGCTAAGCTGAGCGATGCCATATCCAAAGCCGAAGCTATGGAAAAGACTGTTCGTAGACTGCTACAAGAAAGAGAGAATCTGGAAGCACAGGAACGAAATACCTTGAATGAGGTGAACAAGGCTGAGAATGCCATTCAGAAATGTAATTCATCCATTCACACCAGCAAGGAACTTATCAATTCCAAGCAAACTGATATGAAAAAAGCAGAACAGTTCCTAGAGGAACTGATTGTGGTATGTCAGTGGAAGAACCATTGGAAAAAAGAAGCTGAAGCTTTCCAAGAGGAATTAAGACTGGCTGCCTTATCCTATTATAATAAGGAGCAAGAAAAGCAAAGAAAAATTCTGCTTCGGAAGAGCCTAATGGATGAAGAGAATCGAACAGAACAAAGCCTCAGTCAGATATTGAGCATCGTTTCAGATTGGAAAGACATCTCCCCTATGGAAAGTAAAAAAATAGAGGATTTGTCTGCTAAAGCACAAAATTTGCAGAACAAAGTGAGTACCCACAAGGTTCAGTGGGATGCAGCAGAAAAGAGCGAAATCCAAGCTGGTGAATCTTTAGCTCAGTTCTGGCAAGAACACTTGGAACTCACAGAAGAAAAGCTGAATGTGCTGTCTCACTACACACTGACGGATATCCAAGAAAAGAACGAAGAACTGGAACAGAAAAGAAATGAGAAAATCAATGTTGAAAGCAATTATAACATACTTCAACAGCAACTGACAGAACATTTGGCAAAGAAACCTGTGTACACGGAACAAGATACAGAGGAATTCTTGGCTAAAAAAGTGGAAGACGCAGAAGTTCAAATGGCTGTAATTAACCGGGATTCAGGAGCTATAGAACAGGAACTGAAAACGGATCGTGAGAATAGGGAGCGACAAGCCACATTTCTGGCAGAGGCATCGGAAAAAGAGAGGATATTCAAACAATGGGATCGTCTGCGTGATATGGTAGGCGATGCCACGGGTGCCAAGTTTGAGAAGATAGCCCTGAGCTACATCCTAGCCAACCTGATAGACTCTGCCAATGCTTATATGAAGACCCTTACCGACCGTTACACACTGAGTGTTGAACCGGGTTCTTATGTGATTTTCATTGAAGATGCCTATCAAGGTTTCAGCAAACGAGCTGCAAGCACCATCTCTGGTGGGGAAAGTTTCCTGGTTTCACTGGCTTTGGCCTTGGCACTGAGCGACATAGGTCAAAACCTGAAGGTAAATACATTGTTCATAGACGAGGGATTTGGTTCGCTGAGTGGTGAACCGCTTCAGCATGCCATAGAAACCCTGCAAACCCTTCATTCTAAGGTGGGAAGACAAGTGGGTATCATCAGCCATATAGAAGAAGTGCAAGAACGGATACCAGTGCAGATACAAGTGCTACAGAATGGCATGGAATCCAAGAGTGTAGTCAAGATTGTGCCAGAAACATAACATATAAAACGATGGAACGGGATATAAAAATACTAATTACAGGCTCTACAGGATTTCTGGGTTGCCGACTGAAAAATTATTATCAGGAACGCTACACACTAATCTGTCCGGGACACCATGAAATGGATATTACTTCGGAAACCTCTGTAATGGAATATCTTGCAGCTCATGAGCCAAATGTGGTTATTCACTGTGCAGCTATCTCCTCTACCGGTTACTGTCAGGAACATCCAGAGGAATCGCACCTGGTCAATGTACTAGGTACTGAGAATTTGGCTAAAGCCTGCAAACAGGTAGGTGCGAAGCTTATTTTCATGAGTAGTGACCAGGTATACAATGGAACACCTCTAAAAGGGCTACTTACAGAAGAGGCTCCCCTACAACCCGTTTCTGTATACGGAAAAGATAAACTGGAGGCAGAGTACCGAGTTCTAAAGATTTTGCCCGATTCCATCGGACTGCGTCTGACTTGGATGTATGACCTACCGGAAAGCCAGTTCAAACAAAACACTGGCATCCTACTGAATCTGAAGAAAGCATGGGAAAACGGTGAAACCCTAAAAGCTGCAGTTCATGAATACCGGGGTATAACGTATGTTTGGGAAGTAGTGAAAAATATGGAAAAGATGCTCCAAGCTCCCGGAGGAATCTACAATTTTGGTTCCGAGAACACAGAGTGCAGCTATCATACCTTCTTGAAATTTGCCAAACAGATAAACCTTCCTCATCCGGAAGAATGGATTCTAGCGGATGAGGAACGCTTTGCTGCTCAAGATAGGAATTTATCTATCAACATCAGTAAAATCCGTCAATTGGGCATTGATTTTACCCCCAACTAACGTCTCTCCCACCAATACGGATTATTACGGCATCCTTTATTTTCCAAGTATTGGATAAGTTGTGGAATTCGGTCGGTTTGAATAAGTTCAGCACCTTCATCAAGCATCCAACCCCAAGAGCCGTCTGGATCATTTTCCAACACGGCTCTATCATCATGATGCCCTCCGTTCAAACTAGGCCAAAGGGAGTTGATCCAAATTTTCACACCTGAATTCCGAATCTTCTCCAATAAGCGTTCAACTTGTGGAGTTACCGTGCGGAAACAACACTCAATGGCAGCTACATGAATACCTAGGTAGTCGTCTACCATCTTTTCTGCCCCTTCCTGGTCTATGCTGATAACAGGCATATAGATGACCTTATCCAGTATATCCTGATGTTCTTTCTGAACCTTTTCCAAACTATTTCCTGACTTGATAATCACTTGATTAAGCATATCTTTCTCAACCAACAGTTTATATACTTGTGAAAAGTAATCGTACCCCTTATCTATGTTGATTAGAATTTTACCTTTGCATAAATCCAAGGCTTCACTCAGTGTAGGAATACGAACATCGGTTTCTGAACGTAACCCATCACGAAGACGCAACTTCTGGATTTCCTCATAAGTGAAGTTGGACACCCTACCATTCCCCGTACTAGTACGATCCAAGGTATGATCATGCATAAGGACAAGCACACTATCGCTAGTCATCTGCAAATCGAGTTCCACCATATCCACCCCTTCATCAATGCAATGCTGAAAAGCAGGAAGAGAGTTTTCAGGTGCAAACCGCCAATCGCCACGGTGAGCCACTACGAAGACATAATCTTTGCTGTGAAGAAGTTTATCAGTGAGCTGTGCAGCCCTATCTTGTGCTAGGGAGAAAATAGCAAAACAAAGAGAAACAGATAAGAAAAATAGCCTTTTCATCGTTGTATTTAGATTTATTTGGTCTTACAAATATAGGGTATTTCCAAATAAGAAGGCGGTTTTATTTTCAAAAAATGCATTTTTACGTATATTTGTAACCCATTAAAACCAGAAAAGAGATGTCGTTTTTGAGAAAATTGTTCAAGTGTTTCTCCTCAGCCCCTAAAAAAGTGGAGGAAGAAGTTGTGGTAATTCCTCCTACAAAACTAGAACTTCCAATGATTAAAAAAGTAGAAGGTTATACGGCTAGATTCATGGAAGAAGATAGGAATCACCCTTATTTCCACAACCGAGGACTGAAGATGGATGAAACTTATGAGGTGGAATATGTAAATTTACAGCAACCTTACAGTTACATGACACTGAAAAATCTGGGTGGTTGGTTCATCACTAGTGGCTTTGCCTTCTTTAGAGATGGAGAAGAAATCCGACTAAAAGAGGATGAAAACTGCTGGTCGGCTTATTTCCGGAACCTAATGGAATTCAGGAAAACACGGAAGAATCTGGAAATGACTCCAGAACTGGAAGAAGAATGCAAGCTCTACACTGCATCACACTATATGATGTGGACCCTAGTGAACAAGAGTCAGAAACAAGACGATGAATACAAGATGGAAGCATCCGTGGCTGAAATCTATGAACGAAGTAGAGACAACCTACACAATCCCCTGAACATAGAAGGGCTGAATTTCTCCCACCTATGCAGTTATTTCAAGGATTACATAGGCACTTATGGATGGACAGTAGAAACTTCAGATGAGGATGATCCTCATCAGCTTCCAGAAAACAGGAAAATGTTATTCCACATTCAACATTACGGAAACAGTGAATTAATCTAAAGATTTAGCATGAAGAATTACCTCACACCAATCATAGCCCTGCTTATTACAAGTTGCAGTCAGACAAAGGATTCTCCTCTACTGGATTATCAGCTTTCCTGGGAAGATGAAAGAATCGATTTCTGCTTGGATTATATACATCCCCAGACAGATACCGTAACACTTTATTACGGATCAGCTTTTTATGGTGGACAACTGGACATTTTCACCTGTGTGAAAAATTTAAAAGCGGAAGGTGCCGCTCTCATTCCCGACAGTGCAAACATGAAAGTTAAACTAACGGATTTCACCTCACCGGTAACCCACCTTACCTATAGCATCAAGCAACGTTTGCCCGAAGAGGTTCATAAAAGCACACAAGAATCCTTCCGGCCAAACATCACCCACGATTTTTTCATCAGTCATGGCATCAATCTATTCTTTCGCCCTGAAGATGAAGAACAAAGTATGAGGGTTAGTTGGAGCAAGGCGCCCGATTTTCCTGCGTTCTGCCTCTACAACCCTGGACACGGTACCGAATCTTATACAGGAAAGGTGAAGGATTTCCTGTACACAGCACTTCTAGGCGACAGAAAGCTTTGTGTGGATACTGTAAATGTGAACGGTGTGAATAATTATGTGGTGACTGCACCTAGAGTAAATGCTACATACAACAGAACCGAAATGAGGCAGTTCTTTACGAAAGCCTATTCTGCACTTATCAGGTTTTGGGAAGCCGATAGTATAGATACCTACTCGCTTATCGTTTATCCATTTGAGAAAGTTTCACACCGAGTTTCCGGCACTGGCTTAAATGGTGGTTTCCTGGGCAGATATAATGCTGATGCAGATACAATCTTGGACAGAGAACGGGCCAACACCTTCGTTCATGAGATTGGACACAACTGGATAAGTGCAGGAGAGAACGATCAATGGTGGGGTGAAGGTTTCAATGAGATGCAAACTATGTATATGATAGTAACTTCAGGTATTACGTCAGTAAAAGGTTGTATAGATTATATCAATGAAGGACTGGACAAACTCTATCACAGCAAGATAAGAAATCTACCAAATGACAGTATAGCCTCCAACTTCTGGAATCTTGGCGACTACAGCTGGATTCCATACTGGAGAGGTGAAGTGTATGCCTTCAGGCTAATGGGACAAATAGAAAAAGCCACAGGCAACAAGCATGCCTTTAAGGAATTCATGATGGCCATGAAACCACATCTAGATAACGTAAATAAGGAAACTTTTCTGGATGTGGCACAACAGTTCTTGGACAGAAAGCTTCTGGAAGAAGAATTCGACAAGTATATTATGAAAGCTGAAACAATGACTTTCCAAGGCGATCCGATGCCTTCAGGCTGTGAAGTGAATTTCAAGGAAGATGGCACTCCATACATTGTCATAACCGATGAAGAAGAATTCAAAAGCCACTTCATCCTATAGCATATAAATAAAAAAAGGCAGACCCCGTATTTGAGTCTGCCTTTTTTCTACCATAATATCTTACAAAGTTACTTCTGCTTTCAATGGGAAATCGGCAGAACATCCACCTACGTAGATAACAGCCTTACCCTTTTCTATATTCCATGCGTGCTGGAATTCGTTCCAATGACGCAGATTTTCCATTGGTATGCTGATAGTTACCTTCTTGGTTTCACCAGCCTTAACTGAAGAACGCTTAAAGCCCTTCAATTCATACTTAGGACGCTCTACCTTAGAATCTGGACGACCAATGTAAACCTGAGATACTTCTTCAGCTACCATAGAACCCTCATTAGCCAAATCGAAAGTAACCTCGATAGTGTTCTCTGCCACCTTAGCACTCAAATTAGTATACTTGAATGGAACATAAGACAAACCATAACCAAATGGATACATAGGCTTTACGTTCTTAGTGGCATACCAACGATAACCTACAAGAATACCTTCGGTATAATCTGCATCAGCTTTACGCTCCTGGAAACCATCACGATTTACCAAATTCACGAAAACATCACCACCACCTTGCTCTTTCTGTGGGTAAACACCCAGTGCATAAGCTGGAGAATCTTCCAGTTTCATTGGGAAGGTGAATGGCAACTTTCCAGAAGGAGAAATTTTTCCGGTCAACACGTCAGCCAATGCGTTACCACCTTCGGTACCATTGAACCAACTGTAAACAATACCCTTGGAAACCTTCTGTACTTCACGCAAATCAACAGGTGCACCAGCTACCATAACAGCTACGATATTTGGATTTACTTCAGCAATAGCCTTCAATAATTCCTCCTGCTGGAATGGAAGCTGAATAGTGGTTCTATCGGAACCTTCAGTCTCTACTTCACGGTTGTTTCCTCCGATGAAAAGAACGATATCAGCACCCTTTGCAGCTTTTACAGCCTCTTTCTTTAGAGTAGCCATGCGCTTTTCATATTCTGCCATAGCATTTTCAGGAAGTTTCTGTCCCCAACGAGCTCTTGGAGCAGGCTCATAACCACGTGCATAGTTAATCTTAGCCTTGCCCTTCAATGCTTTCTGAAGTCCTTCCAGCGGAGTTACCTCGTAGAGAGTCTTTACACCTGCACCTACACCACCAAGTCCCATGGTACGGGTAGCATTATCACCGATAACTGCAATCTTCTTCACCTTCTTACCTAATGGCAGCAGACTTCCTTCGTTCTTTAAAAGAACAATACTCTTGGAAGCTACCTTATAAGCGATAGCCTGAGTTTCTGGCTGAGAGGTAACCTTAGTATTAGCTACATCCTTTGGTACTGGCTTAATAGCAAAACGTACACGAAGAAGGTTACGTACTTTAGAATCAATAACTTCCATAGGAACAGCACCAGAACGAACTGAATCAGCCAGAGCCTGACCCATATAATCGTGTCCTGGCATTTCAACGTCCAGACCACCGATTGCAGCACCTACTGTAGAATGAGTACCACCCCAGTCGCTGATAATGATTCCCTTGAAGCCCCACTCGTTACGAAGGATACGGTTCTGAAGCATATCGTTCTCAGAGCACCATTTACCCCAAACCTTATTATAAGCAGCCATCACACCCATAGCATTTGCTTGTTTCACTGCCATTTCAAAAGGAGTAAGATAAATTTCACGAAGAGCACGCTCAGAGATATTTGCGTTCACAAAACCACGCATGTTCTCCTGAGAGTTTACTGCATAGTGCTTCAAGCACACAGCCTCATTCTGATCTTGAGAGCCCTTGGTATACCCCACAGCAAGTACTCCACTCAAGAGAGGATCCTCACTAAGGTACTCATAAGTACGACCACCTGTAGGAAGACGCTGGATATTCATGGCTGGGCCCAGGATCATATCCTTACCACGAAGCTTAGCCTCTATGGCCATTCCCTTACCATATTCATAAGCTATTCCAGGGCACCAGGTAGCAGCGAGTGCTGAACCTGTGGGGAAGAATGTAGCTCGGTCAGTATCCCATCCCAGAGGTTTCCAACTGTGTGGTTCCATTTCCTCGCGGATACCGAATGGGCCATCGGCATACTCTATGTCTGGAATACCTAATCTTTCGATTCCAGCAGAAGAGAACATGTTTTTTCCATGTAGCATGTTGACTTTCTCTTCTAAAGTCATACCCTTAATGATTTCAGTGATTTCAGCTTCATGTTGCAGAAGCGGATTGGTTTGCTGAGCAGATGCTGCCCCCGTAAGGAAGAAAGCAGCCAGCATTAAAAAAGATTTCTTCATCTTGTTTAAGGTTAAAGTATTAAGGTTAATAATAGATTTAGTAATGCAAATATAAGGGATTAAATTTAATCAGAAAAAAATATAAGTAAAATCGGACGTATTCTTGAACTTTTTCATAAATTTGCAATATATAAAACATTGAAAGAAACCTTAAATCTAATATACCATGAGAAAATCGATTTTGGCAATTCTGCTACTGTTTATCTCAGGCAGTCTAATGGCAGCGGATGTTACATCTATCCGTGTGAATCATTTGAACAAGCCGATAGGTATAACTGACCCCCACCCTGTATTCAGTTGGATACTGACCAGTACACTTCGGAACAATGTTCAAACAGCCTATCAGCTGGAAGTAAGAAAAGGAAACAAAGTGGTATGGTCTACGGGGAAAGTAGAATCCGATATCTCCAATGGAGTACCTTATGAAGGAGAAGAACTAGAATCAGCTACTTCATACTCTTGGCGAGTGAGAGTATGGGATAAGAAAGGAGCGTCCAAATGGGTTCAAGGCAGCTTCATCACAGGTCTATTTAAAACCAGCGAATGGAAAGCTAAATGGATAGAGCCGGTTGACTCTAATGCCCGGAAAGGTGCCCCAGCTCCTATCATGAGAAAGGAATTCCAAGTAAACAAAACTGTGAAGAGTGCCTTAGCTTTCATCACTTCACACGGAGTGAATGAGCCATATCTAAACGGTAACAAAATAGGCAATTACCACATGGCTCCAGGATGGACTGCTTATTTCAAACGACTTCAGTATTACACTTATGATGTGACCTCCATGTTCAAGAAAGGAACGAATGCCTTCGGTATTCAAGTGGGAAGCGGTTGGGCACATAGCAGACTGGTATGGGACACGAATTTCCCTTATAAGAAACTAACGGAAAGCACGGGAGCACTGGCTGAGATCATCATCACCTACACAGATGGCACACAGGAAACCATCTGTACGGACAAGACATGGAAGTATTCCACTGGTACGGTACAAGAGGCTACCATCTATGATGGAGAAACCATAGATGCCACCAAGGCACAACCGGGTTGGAATGCTGCAGGTTTTGATGACAGCAAATGGACTTTTGTGAAAGAAGCGACCTATGACAATAGCAATCTGATTAGCTGTGAAAATGAGCCCATAGAAACACGTGTCATCCGTTGGCCGCAGAAACTCATCATCACACCAAAGGGAGAAAAGGTTATCGACTTCGGTCAGAATCTGGTGGGTTATGAAATTGCAACCCTTAAAGGTAAAAAGGGACAGAAAGTGACCATCACACATGCTGAAGTTTTGGATGAAAACGGAAATTTCTACACACACAACTTACGTTCTGCCAAGGCTACAAGTACTTACATCCTCAGTGGAGAAACCGACAGGTTCGAACCCGACATGACCTTCTATGGTTTCCGATACATCAAAGTGGAAGGATTAGAAGAAGTGAAACTGGAAGACTATCAGGCTGCTGTGATTTATTCCGGGTTTGACGACAATGGTGATTTCACCTGTTCCGATGATACCATCAACCAGCTTCAAAGCAATATCCGCTGGGGAATGCATGGTAACTATCTAGATATACCAACCGACTGTCCTCAGCGCGATGAAAGATTAGGTTGGACAGGTGATGCACAAGTATTTTTCCGTACGGCAACCTTCATAGGCCGTGTGCAGAACTTCTTCACCAAATGGACCAAAGAACTTGCAGCAGAGCAAACTGAAGATGGACGAATTCCAAATTTCGTCCCAAATGCCAGCAGTGTAAACGACTCCGGAAGAACAGGATGGGCTGATGCAGCAACCATTATCCCATGGCAACACTATCAGGCATACGGTGACAAGAGAATTTTGGAGAATCAATATGACTGCATGAAAAAATGGGTAGATTTCATGATTCATGAATCTGAAGATTATGTATGGAAAAAAGGATGGCATTATGGAGACTGGCTTTTCTATTCCGTACAAGATGACACTTCAGGAGTTTCAGCTGTTACTTCCAAAAGACTGATTCAGCAAGCGTTCTTTGCTAACTCAACAGACATTGTGGCTAAATCTGCAGAAATCCTAGGCTATACCGAAGACGCAAAGAAATATGCAGACATTTATCAAAAGGTAAAACAAGCCTTCCAAGATAACTACTTGACTAAGAGTGGAAACTTGATGAGTGACACACAGACGGCATACGTTCTAGCTCTACGCTTTAATCTACTTCCTGAAGAAATGCGTCCAGTAGCAGCTAAGAGATTAGTGGAGTTGGTAGATCAATATGGACACATTACAACAGGCTTCCTAGGAACACCTTATATTTGTGATGTGCTCACAGAGAACGGTTATGCCGATAAAGCGTATCAATTATTACTGTACAAGAATTATCCAGGTTGGCTCTACCCGGTTAAGATGGGTGCAACCACTATTTGGGAACGTTGGAACTCCATGATGCCAGACAGAACCATCCCTGACAACGGCATGAACTCATTCAATCACTATTCTTATGGTGCTATAGGCGACTGGTTGTACCGGGATGCAGTAGGAATACAAGAAACCTCACCTGGTTTCAAGACCATACGAATTCGTCCACATATAGGAGGCGGATTAACCTTTATGCATGCTCATGAGAATACCCCTTATGGTTTCCTTTCTGCTAGCTGGAATTTAGACGATACTACCATTACCATGGAAGTTACCATACCAGTCAACACTACAGCAGAAATTCATATTCCAACATCCGATAGTTCTACGGTTCAAGAAAATGGACAAGGCGTAAGAGCAGAAACGGTTGATGGTTATGCTGTCATTAAAGTTGGTTCGGGTACTTATACCTTTACAGCAAAGAAATAATACACCTTAAAATTTACTTACGAAGCTTTAGGAAGCAATATTTTCCTGAAGCTTCTTCTTTTTTATAAACTTAGAAAAAGAAAAATCAGTAACTTTGCACCGCGAAAAAGAAGGTATGGCTAAAAATAATGAAATAGACATGCTGCATGGACCCTTGGTGGGCAAAATTCTGATGTTTGCCATTCCATTCGCCTTTTCCAGCATCTTGCAACAACTCTTTAACACGATGGATGTAGCCATTGTGGGAAGATTTGCCAGCAGTGAAGCATTGGCTGCTGTAGGTGCGAATACTGCACTCATCAATCTCATCATCAACCTATTTGTGGGTTGTTCCATCGGTGCTAATGTAGTTATTGCAAATCTCATAGGACATAGGGATAATGACAGAATCAAGCAAGCTGTAAATACTACATCCGTGCTTGCAGTAATAAGTGGTATTATCTTACTTTTCATAGGATTAATAGTATCAAGGCCCGTGCTTGAACTAATGGGTACCCCTGAAAGCATCATTCATGATGCTATACTCTATCTCCGTATCTATTTCTTAGGTATACCCTTTTTCATGATATACAACTTCGGAACGTCTATCTTACGAAGCAGAGGAGATACTAAAAGACCACTCTATATCCTGATAATTGCAGGTATTATCAATGTCATCTTAAATCTGATTTTTGTCATCGTATTTCACTTAGGAGTAGCAGGTGTAGCCATCGCTACTGATATTGCAAACCTCTATTGTGCTGGTAGAGTGATATGGATACTTCTTCATGAAGAAGAGCCATTTAAAGTGGACCCAAACAATCTTAAGATAGATCCCGTAGCTTTAAAAAGAATCCTACAAATAGGACTTCCTGCGGGATTACAAGCTATGGTATTCTCCTTCAGCAATGTATTTATTCAAGCCACTATCAATGATTATGGACCAGCTGCCATAGCCGGTTCTTCCATTAGTCAGATGTTTGAAGGATATTGTTATTTTCTCATGAGTGCTTTTTGTGGGGCTGCTGTAACCTTTACCGGACAGAATTATGGTGCACGACAAATAGAACGTTGCAAACAGATTTTTTGGATTTGTCTGGCCTTTGGTGCTTTAGCTTGTTTCGCTGCAAACATGCTCTTCCTAACCTGCAGCGATTTCTTCCTACAATTCTTTACCACAGACCCAGAAGTAGCCCATTTTACTAAAATTAGGATTCTATGGGTCATAGCTTTTCAAGCAATAGCAGCTTCGTACGAAATACCTGCATCAGCCATGAGAGGACTAGGCCATTCACTAGAGCCAGCTTTACTAACCGTAATAGGAACTTGTGTACTTAGACTGGTGTGGATATTTACAATCTGCCCCATTTGGCCCGGATACGACAGGTTAATGATATGCTACCCTGCTTCATGGATACTAACCGGTATCATGGTAAGTACTGTATATGTACTAACCGCTAAAAAGTCTTATGCGTTCATAAGGAAGAATCAGAAATGAGAAGAGAGGTCGGTTTCATCCGTAACTTCTAAGGTATCAAAAGGCTCAATGACCTTAGCACCCCGTGCTACCATCTGAGCATAGAAATCTTCTAACATAGAAGATAAAAATAGACGATATCCAAAATCTTTAGCTATTTCATAAAGGCTTCTTATCAAGGATTTACCTATATTCTGATGAGCATCTTTCTTATCAACAAAAATGCGGGAAATCTTTATTGTTTTTTCTCCGTGATACATTAAAACACGAATAAGTGGAAGGGCCTCTAAAACCATCGTTGTTCCAGACATGGGAGCTGAGTGAATATCTTTTTCTGAAATTACTTTATTCACATGATGAATGATGCTCTCCTTCAATAGCTCAGGCACATTATCTCCAGTCTGTTGGCTTCTCATTGACATGATATTTCAGTTTCAAAAGATGTTTGAATAGGTTTCATTTCCAAAGATAACACTTTTTTTATAAATATCAATCTCACTATTCTTTATTATGCAATTAATCATGGATAATGACAGTTAATTGAAAGTTTTTAGTAACTTTGCATTAACTAAATCTCATTAAATATGAAAAAGATTTTAAGCATTATATTTCTAAGTTGGCTATGTATACCAATTCTTGCTCAGCAGTTGGACTATAGTAATCCAGACAACTGGTATACAAAAGCCGTTTCCCCTAATCAAACTCAAGTGGATGTCTTTTATTTGCTTCCAACATGTGTTACAGCTTGGGAAAATGAACAAGGGCAAACGATTTATAATGCAGATATCAAAAATAAGAGTCATCTAGACGCTTTTAAACTATCTTGTGAACTTGCTCAAGATATTTTTGGAGAGGGTACCAATTTTTATCTTCCCTACTATCGTCAAACCACATTCGGTGCTCCTGACGAAGGAGAACAAGGCGACAGCATTCGGGCCATTGCCATAAAAGACGTGATTGATTCTTTTGATTACTATCTAGCTAACTACAATCAAGGAAGAAGATTCATTCTTGCAGGTTTCAGCCAAGGGGCATTAATGCTGGTTCACCTGCTCAAACACATGGACGATGCAACCTATAACCGAATGATTGCAGCCTATGCTATAGGGGGAAGCATTACTAAGGAGGATTTATTGCACAAACATGTAAAACTGGCACAAGGCGAAAAGGACAAGGGAGTAGTCATATGCTTTAATACCGTAGCCGATATGAAGAAAAATACGCATTCCAACCTCCTCTTTCCTAATAATATCGCATGCATAAATCCTGTTAATTGGACCACTGGAACTAAAAAGGCTATTCTTAAAGCGAAGAATACACCAGTAGAACCGGACGATCCTAATTTCCCTTATGGCACAGCAGTAGTTCCTGCTAAAAAGAATAAAAAGGTTACAGTAAGAATTAACCCTGAAAAGAAATTGCTAGTAGTAAAAGGCCTAAGCCTAGAACGTTATCATTTAGATTTTATGAATGATATGTTCCCACTAGGATATTTACACTTACAAGAGCCATTCTTCTACGCTGAACATCTGAAAAAAAACATTAAAGTACGTAGTGCGGAATAATTAGTAGATTTGATACAAATAAATTGATGATATCATGAAGAAAATAATCTTATTCCTTTTATCTATTTTATCAGTGAGCACCATGTTTGCCCAGAATGTAGTTTTGGACAAGTCAAAAGGACATGCCGTTTTAAAGGTTGACAATAAGCCTTTTTTGATGTTATCTGGTGAGTTGCACAACTCTACATGCTCTGACATTAAATACTTGAATGGAGTGTGGGATAAACTGGTCAGTATGAATATGAATTCTGTTATTGCTACAGAGTCCTGGGAACTGATGGAACCAGAAGAAGGAAAATATGATTTCTCAAGGATTGATGCTGTGATAAAAGGTGCTAAAGAGCACAACCTGAAGGTAGCACTTATCTGGTTTGCTACATTCAAGAACCCGTTCATGACTTATAGCCCATCTTGGGTAAAAGCAAACAACAAGCGCTTCCCTCATGCACAGAATGCAGAAGGGAAAATGTTGGAAATACCTTCACTTTTCGACAATAAAGTCATTGAAGCAGACCTTAAAGCATACAAAGCACTGTTGCAGCATATCAAAGACACGGATACTAGCCATACTATCATAGGTATTCAAATAGGAAACGAACCCGGTCTGAATAGTCCTACTCGCGACTGTTCTCCAGCTGCGAATAAAGCATGGAAGGCTGATGTTCCTCAGCAGATTATCGACTACATGGTAAAGAATAAAGGAACCATGCAGCCTGATATTGAAAACGCCTGGAAAACAAACGGATATAAGAAAAAAGGCAACTGGGAGGAAGTTTTCGGAAAAAGCATTACTGAAGATGATGGCACCCATCCTATCTTACATCTGACTGAACACCTTTTCACAGCTTATTCATTTGCCAATTATTTCCAGATTCTTTCTTCAGAAGGAAAGAAAATTCTTAATGTGCCTACATTCATCAATGCAACAGGTAGCGTTAATTCTAGAGGAAGAAGCATGGGTAACGGTTGTTCCATCCCTGATTTCTTCGACATTTATATGGCTGTAGCACCTTCTCTTGATGCATTGACACCAAACTCTTATGGGAAAAACTTTGACGCTATTTGTGAAGCATTCGCTTACAAGAATAATCCTATCTTCATACCAGAATGTACGATGTCTGCAGTTCGTCCATTTTACGTTTTCGGAGAATGGGATGGCCTGTGCCACTCACCTTTCGGCATCGATGACCATGATGCGAATAAACCTGAAGGTAAGAAACTGAGTGAGGCTTATTCCTTGTTAAGCAACATGAGTAGCCTGATCACTGCTAATCTCAATTCCGACAAGATGAGAGGGGCCTACATTTATGAAGGAAAGCCAGAAGAAGTTATTGAAATGGGAGATTACAAGTTGACCATTACGAATGAAACAAGAAATGAAATTGGAGAGGCTATGATATTAGCCCTTGCAGGAAAAGAAGCATACGAGGCCATGAAGAACCGCAAAAAAGAGATCAAGCCATTTGAAAGTGCATGCCTCATTATTCAAACTGGAAAAGATGAATTCTACATCGCTGGTGGTGGTGTAAACGTCAGTTTCCAAATGAAAGACAACATAAAGGCTCAGTTCTGTGACTACGATTATATTTACGAAGGAACCTTCAATAAAGATGGACAATTTGAAAGAGGAAGACTTCTAAATGGTGATGAACAGAATGTCTTTATTCCTGAAGGTAAGATAGGAGTTCTCCAAGTGAAAATGTACCATTTCTAACTATAATAATTCTAAACTAAACACCAAGCTTATGAAAACCATGAATTCTATCAGTAGAAAAAGCCACAATATATGGGTCAAAACCTTAATATTTATTATGGCTCTTTTTACTGTAAGTCAAGGTTATTGTCAGAATCCAGAACCCAGAAAAAAAGTTGCGCTAGTACTTTCCGGTGGAGGTGCTAAAGGAGTGGCACATATTGGTGTGATTAAGGTATTAGAAAAAGCCGGAATACCAGTTGACATTGTCACCGGAACATCCATGGGAAGCATTATAGGTGGTTTGTACAGTATTGGATACACACCAGAGCAGATGGATTCCTTGATCTCTATACAGAACTGGGCTTTTGTACTTTCTGACAACGAAGATTTAAATAGTAGAAGCTTGGAAGATGTGGAGAAAAACAATACTTATCTCCTCAGTCGGCGTTTCAGCATTAAAGACAAGAAAATTAATGGAATCAGCGGTATCATTAACGGTAAGAACCTGGCTACCCTTTTCCGAAGCTTGACAAAAGGGTACAACCATGAAATGGATTTTAGTACCCTACCCCGCAAATTTGCTTGTGCAGCTACAGAACTTGTAACCTATAAAGAGTATGATTTTTTCAAGGGTGTTCTATCAGAAGCCATGCGTGCCAGTATGTCCATTCCTGCAGCCTTCGCACCTGTAGTGAAGGGCAATATGGTACTGGTGGATGGTGGATTGAAGAACAACTTTCCTGCAGATTTAGCCATTCAATTAGGGGCTGATTACATCATTGGTGCCACTGTCCAAGGTCCGGAAAAAACAGCCGAAGACCTTAAAAACACCCTAGATATCGTAGGACAACTTGTAGATGTAAACTGCAAGATGAAATACAATGATAATTTAGCCATTACAGATGTAGCAGTTCGAATCAATACGCAACCATACGGAACTGCCAGTTTCAACAGTAAAGCTATTCGGGCCATGATTAAGATGGGTGAAGATGAGGCCATGAAACATTGGGATGAACTGATAGCACTGAAAAAAGAACTTGGACTTCCCGATGACTATAAAGTGGAACCTATAGCCCATCAGCATCCAGAGGACATCGACAAGAAATACAAAGTGGATCGGTACCAATTCACAAACATGTCTGATCATGATGAACGATTCTTGCGCTCTAAGTTCAAATTGAAAGATGGTGACAGCATCAGCATCAGAAAAGCGGAAGAAGTGGCTACATCCACCCGTATGGACTTATTCTATGACCAGGTGAATTACACCCTTGGTGCACCAGCAGAGGACAATGTCATGAATTTTGTAGCCAACGGACAAAAAGCTTCAAAATTAAATCTTGGTGCTAGGTTTGACTCTGAAGAAATGGCTGCTTTATTACTAAATATAGAACAGCCTATACGCTCAAAGGTGCCTACGAGTGTTGACTTAACTCTTAGGCTTGGAAAGCGAGTACATGCAAAGGGTGAAATCGTATTTCATCCAGCCAGCTTCTCAAAAATTAAAATGTCATATGAATACCAACACAATGACCTCAATATTTACAAAGAAGGTGAAAGATATATCAACGGAACCTACAGTCATCATATAGGGGATTTGAACTTATTGGATTTTGACATCCGAAATTTCAAGGTTAATATTGGTGTAAAATGGGAACTGTTCCACCGCAAAAACATGCTTGCTGACATTGACGAAATGCAGGATGACTATTTTAAGAATCTTCATGGAAGCCACTACTTCAGCTACTACATAAACACTAAATACATTTCTGAGAACGACTGGAACTTCCCAACCAGAGGTGCCAGATTCCATGCTAGCTATGGATATTTCACAGATAATCTAGTTAAATATAATGATCATAGTGGTTTTTCCATTGTTGACGCTTCTTGGAGAATGTCATTTGCCATCAACAATAACCTCACTGTCACTCCTATGCTTTATGGAAGACTATTATTTGGACGGGATATTCCACTCATCATGTCCAATATAATAGGTGGAGACTATTTTGGTCATTATATAGAGCAACAAATGCCATTCTCAGGATTAGGGCATATAGAACATACAAGAGACCAATTTGTGGCAGGGCAACTGAAATTCCAGCAAAAAATCACCAATAGCATCTACGCTATTCTAACTGGAACATACGCTAAAGCAGCAGATAGATTTAGGAATCTTCCATCAGGTTCCAACCTATATGCAGCCCAGATTGGAGGCCTTTATAAAACCCTATTAGGTCCCGTGGGGCTGAATATAGGATGGAGCAACAAGTCGAAGGAATTACATATGTATTTAAACCTAGGATATGAGTTCTAGAAATAAAGGGGGTGAATGATTCACCCCCTTTATTTCTATTCGTCCACCCACTCTACAACTGGTTCAGGAAGTGGTGGCAAATCTGATTTCACATGACTACGTTTCGATACTCGTGTAGCACCTCCGGAAGCACTCCATGATGGTTTATCAAATTCCACAAAGTCTGCATAATCGTAAGTATAACCAGATACATTTCCTGTGGAAAGTGCCATGGCACGTTTATAAATAAGTTCACGACAAACCGCATTAAATGCACTATAATCAGAGCCCATCATACTATTATCCGTAGGTCTATAAATACCTGTACTATGGGTCCATGCTCCTTCATAACAGCCTATTGACTCATAATTATATCGGTAATCAGCAGCCAAATGTGCCCATTGACAATTGTTTACATTGCTCTCCAATGTTACATTCAAATTATTTCCATGACTTTGTACACCTTTTAAGAATGTCTTCCTTATTTCAGAAATAGCAGAACTATAATAATATTCATCTGCCAAACGGCCAAATCCATGACCTACTGTCTCATGGTGTACCAAATCCCGGTAAGTAGCTCCTTTGTTGCTCATTGGCACATAAGCTAATGAATATCCAGTGGATACAACATCTCCTTGACGTGCATTAAACATTGTAGTCCAACCTGCGTATCTAGATGAATTCAGAACAACCATAATTGTCATAATCTGAGCCTTGAATGCATCAGATCTAATAGCATCAATGCTCTTTGCATAAGTAATTGCAGCATTATTATTCCCAGTTATGGATGTTCCATTACCAAATTTACAGTTCAAAGTTGTTGCATAGGAATCACCAAACTGGTCATTTGTTGAAACCAAATCTATGTACCAGACATCAAAGTAATCTCTTAAGGACTTGGTTGGCTCAATATCGAAAAAGTACTCATAACCATCAGTCATAGCCTTCGCATAAGTACCATCTGCTATTTCAGTGTCAATGAAACCATCTCCCATGATCACCAAAGGAATACCTACTCCTTTTTTATGTGTCTGTAAAACGTGAATAGTTCCTGTTGCTGAAAAATCAGTAGAAGTACGAACCGAAGCTAGTCCCTGATTAATCTTTATCAGCGTAGAACTATATTCTGTTCCATTCTCAGTAAGATGAAGGTAGAAAAATCCATTTATTTCATTTGATTTCTCAGCATTTCTTTTAATCTGAACAGTATATGTAAACTTATTGCTTACTTCATCATAACTCAATTTTGTATCCCCTAACATTGCCTTTGTATTGGCATTAAATGAATGTATGGACAAGGGTAAATTTTCAGAGGTATATTTTTGAGAACTATTTACACGGAATACCAAACTGATTTCATCTCCATCACCATTCAGTCCTTCAAATTCTGTTTTATCCAAAATAAACGGAGGATGCTGTCTTACAACCGCCCGTCTAATTATGGTCCCACCCTTATTTTTAGCCTCTATAGTGAAAGCTAGAAGAACAGCATCAAAGTTAATTGAATCCGTGGTTGCATTTGCCGTCAAAGTCAGCCCGTCTTGACAACTCCCTTCCAACTGGCTAAAAGTAACATTATTTACATTAGTACGATAAGTGATGCGCCAATCACAATTCGTACTAATTGGAAATTCCAACTTACTTCCCTTCGAGAAAGTAAAATAAACATTTTGAGGCACATTTAGATAAGGGACACCCTCCTGCGTAATTGTTATAGTCTGTTTAATATCATTATATGTCAGGGTTATGGTACCTGTCCTTGAATCATTACCAGTATTCTCTGACACATTAAAATAAAGATCAACACTCTGTAAGGCACGAGTAGAAACTTGGGTTATCCAATCTGCAGAAACCTCAACTGTAAAGTCTACATTCGTATTTACAGTAAAATCCAAATGCTGTGAGAAGCACGATAAGACATATGTGTCTTCGGCAACGAGGATGGCATTTTTTTGCATCTGTGTGATCCGAACCGTATCTGTAAGTTCATATTCTTCATTCTTGAAAACTACATAAGTGGTTCTTGGATCATAATCTTCATTGGCCTCCACATCAAAATAGTGGGTAAATGAAGAAATGGAACGGGTAGTGTTTTCACTTACCCAACCGTCTTCTGGTATTTCCACGGAATACTCCACGTTGCTCTTTACTTCCACTTTAACGGTTTCCTTTGAACTGCCAACTGTCAGTTCCTTATCGGAAATAACCAAAACCGGGTCTAAACCATCTTGATAGACTGTCACCTCCTCAGTCAAACTTCCATTAGAGATAGTTATGACGCCTGACCGATTGTTCACATCTTCATTCTGAGCAATATTCAGCACAATATATGAAGTCTGTAATGCCCTTGTTCCTGCAACTGATATCCAAGACTTCGCATTGTCGTCTATCGTATAAGTGTATTTGACATTCGCTTTCACCTCAATGGTCTTCTCGCCACCATCTGCATCAACTTCTATCTTATTCGAAGTGACAGTCAGTGCATCCTTCTGTTTCTGAGTAACAAGCACAGATTTAGAAATGCCATTACAAGTGATGACCACGTTCGTATTACGTTCATCAAAAGAGTCATTCACTCCAGCCTTAACATGCAAGGTTATACTTCCTTTATTTCCACTAGAGGAAGATAGCGTCAACCAATTTTCTCCACTTGATGCAGTCCAGTTTCCGTTAGCATTAAAAGAGATATCGGCTGAACCACCAGCCTGTTCAATCACTACATTTTCTGTCTTAATAGTTAAGACTGAACTATCTGTAGAACCACCGGAAGAGGGGCTGTCATTTTTACTACAAGCAAAGAAACTGATAAGTAATAAAAAAGAAAGGATATAAAAACCTAAAATGCTTCTTGTTTTCATAGAGAATAGTTTTTTCCATGGCAAAGATACAACTTTCTCTAATAATTATATTCGTATGCGATAAAATAAATTGCAGCCAACTTATAAAAGCGGCTGCAATCTATATATTTCAAAAGAAATTCTTAAATATTTTTGATTTCCGTCAAAATTACATCCAATTTATCTTTTGCTATTTGTATCTCCTCATCTAAAAGCAATACTTTTTCCAACTCAACTGGATTCACATTTGGAATTTCAGACGCTTTGAGTACGGTTGTGGAATAATCCCAAGCCATCAGAGCCAAAGATAATAAGGTATACTTAAGTTGCTTACGATTACTGAAATCAAGAGGCTTAGTCTCATCCTGAAGTTTATCCATAATCATGGTTACAGTATTAAACTTTAGCCCAGTATATTTCATAACAGTATATTTTGTAAGCTCTCTACCATATTGGGCTGGAAGTTTTTTCACCTTACCTGTATCTTGTTTATAACGCAAGGCGCGCAGATACTCCATTTTTGAAAATCTAACAGCATTGGATTGAATAATCTCAAACTCTTTTTTTAACACTGAAAACGCTTTTTTCAACGTACTAGGTGAAATTGTAGGATTTGTCATAATATATTCAAATATGTAGTAGTATTTAGGAAGTGTAAAGGTAGGGAAAAAAATGAAAACCTTCTTTAGATTTTTACTGAAAAAGCGAAACTAATACCCATTGGCATATACATTTGTATTGACATTAATAATTAGCTTTGATTTTTCACCTTAGAATAGGTTTAAGAGGATGAGATTATTCCACAAAATAATTGTAACTTTGTACTCAGAAATTTATAGTATGAAAAAGTATCTTGTAATTATATCCGTTTTGTGTCTTGTTGCATGTTCACCAACTAGAAAAGACATCATTGAGAATCTCATTGAAGAAGAAATGAGACAAACCCTAGTTAATCCAGACGACTATGAAGTTATTGACACTAAAATAGACAGTGCTTTCAGCCCTATTGAGGAACCAGAACTACTAGACAAGATAAACAGACTAGGAAGAAATATAAACAAGTTGAATACTCTTGACCCTGAGAGTGAAGAAGCGAAGCTGTACCAAAAGAAAATCCAGCAAGATGGAGACGACATTGTGTATCTTGTAAGCCGACCCGTAGATTTTATAGGGCTAAAAGCGATACAAACATATACCACTAAGAATAATGATGGTGTTCTTATAACGGAACAAGTAGTTCATATCTTTGACAAGGAACTCAGCAAAATAGTCCGCTCCTACTATATGGAAGATTGGAAAAATAATATAGAAGGTGCAGAAACTATCAGGAAGCAGATAAAAGAAAGTATTGAGAAAAATAAAGAATTGATAGAGAACATTCCAGAGAACAATACCAATAAATAAATCTCTATTAGCGATTCTGACTTAAACAAAACTGTGAAGGCAGCATTCCTGTCACAGTTTTAAAAGTTCGGGTAAAATGAGAAGGATATTCGTATCCTAATGCATCTGCTGTTTGAGAAACACTCATACCACTTACCAACAAACTTTTAGCTCTATCAATCACAAAATTCTGAATAAAACGAGTAGCCGTTTCTCCCGTAGCATTCTTAATTATATCTCCAAAATAGTTGGGTGAAAGAAATAACTCCCTGGCACAATATCTAACCGTAGGAATACCCGATTTCCGTTGCTTGTTATCTTCATAATAGTGAGTAAGAAGATTATGGAACCGGCTCAAAACATGATGGTTTTCCGAAGCCTCCTTCTTTATTTGTCTGGCATAGAATCTATTGCAATACTCCAGAACCAGTTGGATGCTAGTTCGTACAATGTCATTTAAATAGGGATCTTCAGAACTATTCTTTAATTCATTCCGTATCTGTTCTATGATGCGTATAAGAATCTCTTTCTCTTCTGGCTCTAAACGAAGGGCTTCATTCGAGGTATAAGAAAAGAAATGATAGCTAGACATCTTACGTTCCAGTTCTGTCCCTCTAATGAAATCGGGATGAAAAAGCAAAACCCAACCGCTTAAATCAATCGTATTTCCATCATCTGGTATTCCACCTAGTTGCCCTGGAGCCACAGCTATTAATGAATCATTTGATACCTCGTAGTTAATTACCCCGTAAATTAGATTTTCAGGAAAACTCTTCTGCAGAAACAATCCATATACACCGTAGCTATTCAAACTACTATGTATATTAGTAAGCTCGTCATAATGAATCACACCTACAAGAGGATGTAAGACTTCTGCTCCTACATATTCAACATAGGTGTTTACGGTTTCTACTTTCAGGGTCTGAGACATATAATTCTAATAGCTTCTCGTTAAATTACTCTTCCTCTTCTTCCAGTTCTTCCTCATAACCATCATCCACGACTCCTAGCTGAGAGGTTTTATTATATCGAACCTTTATTCTTTCACCTTGAGACAGAGGAAATTCATCATCTGCATAGAAAGTCATAAAATAATTGGTTCTAAATTCCTTAGGCTCAATCTGGAAAGTAAGGCTATAAGTTCTGTCTGGGAAATTGACCATCAGATTATAGGAAGTATTTCCCAATGAATCAGGCCCTTCGGATTGGGTCAGATAAAAAGAACCCAAATGATGAAATTCTTTCAGGTTATCATCCATAGAGATGTTCCAGTCACTGGTGAGTTGGACTTCCAAAGAGTCTACCAAATAATAACCGGCAAATTCTTTGGAACTGAGAATCGGCTTTGTTTCCCCATTATCCATACTTGCCAATACTTTATGACCATCTTTTCCGAATTCTTCTATCACCGAAGAAACATTGTTGATTCCATGGAGAGGGCCACTGCAATGAAGATCACCTTTAGTGATGGCATCTATAATACTCATGATAGCTACCCTACCACGGGCACTAATCAAAACCAGATAAGGGTCTCTATCCTTACCTAATTTTACATGCATGATACCTGCACAAGATTGATTCAACCCTTCTACGGTGGTTGATTTACTAATCAGGAGAGGAAGTCCCACCTTTCTTGCTAAACGATTACAAACTCGATCGTTAAACGTAATATTAACTTCCCCTTCTTTATTAATCTTTGCTTCATATAGTCCGTCTGTATCCGATTTATTCAAAGACTGAGGCAAGGCAATCCTACTCCTCTCTTTGTTGACTACAGCAAGGGAGTCTACATCTACAAGACCTGCCTCCTCGTTAGAGGACTGTTGTCCACAGGAAACGAATAGAAAGGAAAAGAGTATTAAAATGAGAAAATTCTTCATGTCCTAATCACTATTTCATGCAAAAATATAGAATTAATCGCATTGATACAAAAAATTCACTACTTTTAATGTTTTAGCCTTTTTGCTTAAACTAATTTCAAATAAAGAGGGGTTAATCCGTCGATTAGTCGAACAAATACCCTTGTTAGTCGGAATGGATTTTGAAATAGAGCACACCCCCACCTATATTTGCAATACAGAAAAATGAATTACGAACCATTAAAAGGATACAATTATGAAAAAGTTTATATTCTCCATCATTGCGATGTTAACCCTATTCATCGGAACAGCATCAGCTACAGAAACGAAGCCTGTAAGCAAAACAGAAAATACAGAAGAATGCATTCAGATAGAAAACGTCTCTAAGGAATCTCTGAAAGCAGCAGCTGAGAACCTGAGCAACATCTGCACAAAAATAAAAAAAACTGCAGAATTCGATGAATGCAAAAAGGAGTTTGAAGCTCTTAATGAGACCATTCGTAAAATGCAGCAAGCCGAACTTCATCTGAAATAGAACTTAAAAAAGACTCCTGCCTATCTAATTGGATAAGCAGGAGTATTTATTTAAAGTGAGATAAAATTCTTAAAACATCTTGATGCCCATAAGTTGACGCATCTCCTCCACGTTCTTACGAACCACTTCACGAACTTTTTCTGCACCCATCTTACGCACCTTATTTAAATAATCTGTATCTGCATAGATTTCCTCATAACGCTCCCGAATAGGACGGGTAACCTTGAGTACATCTTCAGCAATTTGCATCTTCAGATCACCATAACGGATAGAGCAGTCGTTCCATGAAGCCAGGAACTGATCATACACTTCTGGGGTAGATACCAGTTTCAGGAAATAGAACAAGTTCTTCACAGGTTCATTCATCTCTGAGTTAGGTTCTGTAGGAGTCATATCGGTGACAGCCTTCTTGAATTTCTTGATTACTGTCTTGTCATCATCGTTGATGTAAATACAGTTGCCCTCGCTCTTTCCCATCTTTCCGGAACCATCCAGACCAGGAATCTTGATAGGCTCACCTTTTGCCTCATAAGCACGAGGTTCCACCATAAAATCAGTCTTATAGAAATGGTTGAAACGAACGGCAAAATTACGTGCCATTTCCAAGTGCTGAAGCTGATCTTTACCTACAGGAACGAAATTTGCTTTATGCTGAAGAATATCTGCTGCCATCAGCACCGGATATGTAAGAAGACCAGCATTCACATTGTTGGGTTGCTTTCTAGCTTTATCCTTGAAGGCTACTGTCTTCTCCAGCTCACCTAAGTAAGCATGCATATTCAGTAGAGTGAAGAACTCACAAGTTTCAGGGACATCGCTCTGCACATATACCATGCATTTCTCTGGATCCATACCTGCAGCAATGTACTCTGCCAAAATAGAACGTACATTACCGTTCAAAAGGCTTGGATCTGGTTGTGTAGTTAGAGAATGATAGTCTGCTATGAAATAACGACAATCATAGTCGTTCTGCATATCTACGAAATTTCTTAACGCACCATAATAATTTCCCAGGTGAAGATGTCCTGTAGCACGAATGCCCGACAGAACGATGGGTTTCTTGTCCATATACTTTTTATTTTTTTTGTTATCAAGGATGCAAAGATACACTTTTTCATCGGAATCACTTAAAATCTTAGAAAATAATTTCTCATAGGCATCGTCTATATATGAACTAGAATTTTCTACATTAAAAAAATAAGGGCTATTTCTGCAGAAAAGAGGGAAATCTATGGTAATAAAAACAAAAGAAGACCCTCTTCACAGAGAATCTTCTCCCAAATTTTAATTAACTAAACTTAGCTTGTTTACTAATTAATGTCTGAAAATCGTTTTACAGTGGCAAATATACTTTAAACAATTAAAAATACAAAAAACACTCCCTACTTTTTTTCAATTTTTATGTAATTTCCTCATTCATAATGGTTATTCCAGGTAATAATGCTATTTTTACCGAAAATAATTGGTTCTAAATGTAATAATTTCGATTCTTGTCTGTCTTTAGAATAGAAACAACGGAAAATGGAAGACAAAGAAATAGTACAACGAATCCTCAGACACGGTGAAACTCAATGCTATAGTCTGATAGTAAAACGCTATTCAGGCATGGTGTTCTCAAAAGCCATCAGTTTGATGAAGCGTGAAGATCTGGCTCAAGAGATTACCCAGCAGACCTTCATTAGAGCTTACACCAATCTAGATAGTTGGCATGGAGATTCACTAGGTGCTTGGATGCTTTCCATTGCAGCACATCTTTCCTTGAATACGTTGGATAAAATACGAAGAGAACGAACAGAATTTATGGATGAGTCGAAATGGAAAGAACCTGAACCAGAAGATGATGAAGAACATGAAACTCTGATACAGATTCTAGAAAAATCCATAAAAGAACTACCTCCCGATGACCAGAAAATTATCCGTCTACATTACTATAAGGGAAAGAAAACTGCAGAAATAGCGCAACTTACAGGACTGACCTCAAGTAATGTCTTAGTGAAACTGCACCGCATTCGTGAACTTTTAAAGAAAAAAATAGATCATGAAAGAAATAAATGACAATGAACTGGATTCTCTCATCAGTGAAACACTGAGACGGGAAAACATCTTGGAAGAAGTGAACAAACAAGTTATGCTTACTGTTCAGAAACAAAAACTAAGAAAACTGTTTGTTAAATGGGCTATATTTTCCTTCGGGATTTCAGCACTCACTGTCCTACCGTTTGCTGGAATTTATTACATCACGGAAAGCGGAATGGAAAAGGAAGTTGCCTTCTCCTTCACATTCAGCATGCTGATATTCCTGATAAGCATTATCTACTATGCAAATATATTTTCTGCAAAATTTTATTCAAAAATAGTGTAATAATTAATCCTGAAAACGGTCTTATAAATAGAAGTTTAACTCTTAAAATTATAAAAAATATGAATGCATTTTCATTACCTATCATTGTTAGTGTTATGGGTATCCTAGCTGGAATTGTTTCTATTATTGGTTGGATAATAACTGATGTGAATGAAAAAAAGAACGAAAGAATGATTCGTGATTCTATCGTCCAAAACAAGACAGATCCTGAAACTGCAAAAATCCTTCTGGCAGGAAGTGAAAAGAAAGCTAAAAAAGAAAATCCTTACGTTATGCTCCAAGCTGGATTAACCTTATTAGGACTAGCCTTTGGTTATTTACTGACCATCCTTTTAGGTATAAAACAGAATGATTTCGGATTTTGGGTGATGCTCATTGCCGGAATGGGATTAGGAATGCTACTTACATTCTGTATAAAAGTAAAGATGGAAGAAAAGAAAAGAGAGAAAAACTTAGAAAATAAAGAATAAAAGAAACAGGCCCGCTTCTCAGTGGGCCTGCTTTAATTTCTAAACTTTAACCTAAAAATAATACCATGAAAAACACACAAACATTAATTAAAACAAATCTTTAAAACCTTAAATAAACCTATGAAAACATTTCTATTCTCATAAATGAGAGAGTTAGTTTCCTTTTATTAACTTCTTATCTTTCTTTTCACATTGCAAAAATACGGTGGGATTTTTCCTACTGCAAGGGAAAATGCCTAAAAGTATAGGGGAATTTCCCTACTTCATTTTTTTGATTCTTGGAAATTAATACTTATTTTTGTCTCCGTAATTAATTATAGCAAATTATCAAAATGAGTAATACATTCAGAAGAGTAACATTCTTTGTTACGCTATTCATCTCTTGCCTGTCGATGAGTGCACAGATTGCTACGGAAAACTTTAGTGATAATAGAATGGGATGGACCCAGAGAGAAAAGGGAAAAGAAATAGTGATTAAAAGAGGGAAACTTTGTCTGGATTCTAAGGGTAAAGCTGCCATTTCCACCTGCTTTGCTCCTATGGATCTCAACAAACCTTTCTCCATCTCCGTAGAAGTAGAAGCAAAGAAGTTGGCTCCTAATCACACGGTAGGTATGATGGTAGACGTAGAAGATGAGTATAATTTCATCCTCTTCCAGTTTGCAGGTAATCAAGTGTCTTTCTGCAGAATCATCAATGAAAGGTTGGAAGGTTACCGGGAAACCGATTTCCGTGTGAGAACGGGAAGAAAGATGACGTTGACGGTAGAGTATGATTCTAACCGACTGACTTTCCTGGTGAATGGAAAAAAGGCCATGGAATACCAAAAGCACCTGAAAGCAGGAGAATCCTTGGTAGGAACTACGGGAGTAGGTCTCTATGCTAGAGGCATTTCTGCAGAATTTGATAATTTCGAAATTAATCAGTAAATAAAAACGGTTCACTTTGATGAGTGAACCGTTTCTTTTTAATCTTCTGCCAGAAATTCTTCCGTTTCCACCACCTCTAGCTTTTCTGGTTTTTGACTTTCTAGTTTCTCGCTCTGGAGTTTCCTCTCCCTTCTTTCACGAATTTCATCCAGATAACCAGCTGTAATCACACCCGATGGTAAAGCTATCACTGCCACACCTACTAAGGATGAAATCATACTAATCAACCGTCCTATCGTGGTAATCGGGTAAATATCTCCATACCCCACGGTGGTCAGCATACAGGTAGCCCAATAGATGGATTCATAGAAGGTTTCAAACTTATGTTCATTGTCGATGCCCTCCTCCGTATTGAACATGATGAGTGCTGTGATGAAGATATAAACCACTGACATGCTGAGCACGGTGAGTAGAACCCCTCGTTCCCTTTTCAGCACGTTTGTCAGGATGATGAGTGGCATGAACATCTTGGTAGCCCGGAGGATACGCAGAATCTTGAGGAGACGAAGCATTCTGGCCACCTTGAACGAGTTGCTAATGATGGTAAATGTAGGCAAGATAGACAGCAAGTCTATGATTGCCATCGGGGTAAATGGGTAGATGACATAAGAATATAAACCTGTGACTTTTTTCCCGTTCTTTTTTCTTCGGATATTATGAGTGTACCAACGCAGAATATAGTCAACAATAAAGCAAGCACAGGAAATGTAATCCATCCACAAGAGGACTTTATTGGTATGTCTAAACATCAGTGGAATCAAACCCAGAATAATAGCTGAGTACATTATCCAGTCGTAGACACGGGAGGAAGTGTCTTCCCTATACGAAGCACTCTCCACTATCTCATATAATCTTTCCTTTGTCATCTGGTTCCCATTTTTTGCAAATTTACAAAATAAAATTTAAAACAAAAATTTTATACATTTTTGAATAAAAAAAATGATGCATGGGTAAATGGAGATGATAGATGTAGATGTGTAAACATATTTTACTGCTTACACGAAAAAAAGTGAAGAAAAAAAACGATTCGTTAACTAGGAAAAACTATTTCCCCAGTTAGAGAAAAATTTTTCTCCCGAAGGAGAGATTTTTTTGCCTTTCATACACCCTTGAAGAGTGAAATTAAGCATGTAAAGATTTTTTATTGATTTGTGGGATTTTTAGGGGTTCACTGCTCATTCTCTGCTCATCCTTCGATGGTTCTTCGTTCTTTCTTCGCTCTGGGTTCGCTCAAGGTTCGCTCTACCATTGCTCATAGAGCGAAGGTGGAGCAATGATGGAGCAATGGTGGAGCGAAGGAAGGGCTAACCCAATACTTGACAAACGCTCCAAAATGTATTATCTTTGCAGTTTGGAGAATCAACGGATAAAGTTAGTAGGGGTAAACTGTTCCGACTCTGGTACGTCATTCGCACCATCTGCATGGAATTTCTTGAGCATCCAAGCCATATTCCGTGCCAACTGACGCATGGTTTGCATGCCTTCTTCATCCATTTGAACCTCACCTGGTAGCATGCCGTAGCCGATGTTCCAGTACTGTGAAGTAACAATTGGCATGTTCATCATCTCGAAAGGCAGATTCATGGTTTGGTATGCTGCACTGGCTCCTCCACGTCTGCAGACTGCTACATTTGCCACGGGTTTGAAACGGAAATTATCTCCTGCAGAATAAAGCATGCGCTGAACCAGGGAAAGCAGAGAACCATTGGGCTGTCCGTAGTACACAGGGCTACCGAAAACGAAGCCATCAGCATCCTTAGCTTTTCTGGAAATCTCATTGCAAGCATCTTCATTGAAAACGCATCTTCCGATGGTTCGGGTTGCACAACTTCCACAAGCTATACAGCCTCTAATGGGTTTCGTACCCAGGCTTACTATCTCTGTTTCAATGCCTTCGGCCTCTAGCTGACGAGCCACTTCACTCAGTGCCCTAAAAGTATTCCCCTCCTTACGGGGACTACCACAAATAAGTAAAACTTTTGCCATATTCTTTCTGATTACGTTCTAATCAGCAAAGATAACAAAAAAAATGGATTTTCAAAAAAGTTCTACCGGAACGGCATAAGCCATGGCTTTATAAGCTGATTCACTGGGGTGAAGATGATCTCCACTGTCGAATCCCGGAGCAAAAGCACGTGGGTTTGCAGCATCCCGCACTGCCAAGTCGAAATCCACGCAACCATCGAAATCCTTGCAGTTCCGGAACCACTGATTCAGCTCGTTTCTAAGCACATCTCTTTCTTCGGTATAGGTTCTCCAACCAAAAATAGGAAGCAGTGTTCCACTCCACACTTTCACTCCCAGTTTTCTGGCATGTTTGATATAAAATTCCTCTATACCTTGGGTCAAATCCTGAAGGGAAGGCATGTCGCTCCAAGGACGGAACGGGTTCACATCCACTCCCACAGGGTGAATAATATCATTGATTCCATGCTGAATGATTACCGCACTGGCACCAGCTACGTTCATCTCTATGGGAAACCTGGTAGCTCCCTTCAAACCGTATGCTTGGTATGTGATGCAGTCGTACTGTCTCAGAATTCGGGTACCACTGACTGCCCTTCGGATGATGGACACATTCCGATGATTTTCTTCCCATGCACGAAGGGTAAGGTAGTCGGGCCAGCTCTGGGCTGTGATGGAATCTCCATAGCAAACCAAGGCATGATTCTTTTCCTCTGTGAGAATATCCACCGTGTTCAAGAAATAGAACCAGTTGGTATTCCGTGTCAAATCCAGAGGCAAATCCTTCTCCCTAGAGAAATCACCATAACTGTACTTTCCGGTAGAAAGTGGACCGGTTATGAGGGTTCCAGCATTCAGTTGGGTAAAACCCTGGAAATACATGCTCACGTTCAGGGTGGAACCCGCAGGAACCAGCAATGGAATCTCATCACTCTCCACCTCACATCCTGGATTTATAGTTACAGATTCCTGTTCACGGAAAAGTATAGGAACAGATACGTAATCATCCTGGTTCAGAGCCACAAAGCCACGGGTAAGCGTTACAGGTTCCGTACCTGTAAGATTAGAGAAACGCAAACGGATTCTAATGCCTTCGAATGGCATGAAAAGCGGATAACGAAGCGTTAAATCCTTAGCAAATGTGGCTTCTTTCCTATCGGTTATGCTGGTTGCATTCCCCCAGCAAGCCACCCATTTAGTGTATTCACTCTCTTTTTTCATATCGGTGTGCAAAGTTACATAAATTCAAGGCAGAAAAGAAGCTTTTTTCATAATTATGTAGTATATTTGCAATAGAAAATAAGACCTATAAACTAATAACCATATATTATGCCATTAAAACATAGACACAAAGTGGCTGTAATAGGCATCGGTGCTGTGGGCTCCGCTGTTTGTTATGGTCTTGTAAATCAAGGAATTTGCGATGACGTGCTTTTGGTTGATGTAAACATGACCAAAGCCATTGGTGAGGCCATGGACCTCCGTCACAGCATAGAATACATGGGACGAAACATGAAAGTGCGTGCTTGTGAATATTCGGAATGTGGGGATGCAGACATTGCCATTTTTTGCTTGGGAACCCCTCAAGCCTTGCTGAAAAGAGATGAGAACGGAAACGTGATGCGTGATTCCATGCTGGAGGTTGCCATCCAGATGGTTCGTCCTGCGGTAGAATCGCTCATGCGTTCTGGTTTCAACGGATACATCATTTCCATCACGAACCCTCTTGACACCATCACACAGCTCATCTGGCGTATGTCCGGACTCCCCAGCAATAGGGTCATCGGTACTGGAACTTCCCTGGATACTGCCCGACTGAAATGTATCTTGGGTGAAATCATCAACGTGGATCCCCACTCCATCAATGCTTACGTGATGGGAGAACACGGCCCTACGGAGTTCATTCCTTGGAGCATAGCTAGTGTGGGAGGTAAAAGCATGGACAGCATCAAAGCCGATAATCCGCAGCTTTTCGAGAACTTCAGCTATGAAAAGATTCTGAACGACGTGCAAGTAGCTGGCCCTAAGGTGGTGAACAAGAAAGGTTTCACGAATTATGGTATTGCTTCTTCTGTCATCGCAATAGCCAGAGCTATTCTGTATGATGAGTGCAGGGTCATCCCTGTTTCTACCCTACTGGAGGGCTACTACGGTTTCAGCAATGTCTACGCCAGCGTTCCAGCTATCATAGGTGGTGAGGGTGTCAGGGAAATCATCGACCTCCACCTCACTAAGGATGAAATGAAACAATTTGAACACTCCGTGAATGCCATCAAAGAGGCTAATAAAACAGCCATGTCATTCATTTAAATCTCTTTGAGGAATCCGTGTAAAAAATATGGGCCTGCTTCACAGCAGGCCCTATATCATCTTTAAACCTAAATCTATGTGGCAGAGAGTTGCCAATGTGAAAACTATATATAAAAACAAATAAAAATAAAAAGATGTATTTATTACGGATTAACTTCTACACAAATATACAGTTTTTTTTCATTTAATACTAATGCAAGTAGCAGAATGGAACAGAACTAAAGAACAATTGACGAACATATTATAGAAGGTAAAGCCTACCCTGCATAAATTAATGGGGAAAAAACATACTATTGACGAGAAAATACACTACATTTGCAGTACAGTAACGAATTAAAAATCCATTATTCATCTTTAAACACTAACTATAAAATGAAAAAAACATTATTCTACTTATCAGTTGCCATTTGTGCCCTCTTATCCACCATCCTAATCGGTTGCAAGAGCGATGACAATGAACCTTCCACTGTGAAAGAGCAAATTCAGGGACGCTGGGAGATGACCAAGTTTACCCCTTCATCTTCCTCTAGCCTTTTCGACTTGATAGAAATCCCTAAATACTATTGGATACTAGAGACCCATATATCATCTTCCTATAAAAGTGATTTCTCCGACTTGATGAGAGCGGTACCTTATACATTCAATGAATCTACCAAAACCTTAACGGCAAATACTTACCTATATGGTGACATAGAAGGTAAATTGGATGTTCAGATAACTAGCATTGACAGTTCTAATATGACTTGGAATGCTACAGTTACTGCCCTTGGGAAAAGCCTCAAAGCCACTATGACTTTTACAAGAATAACAAAATGACATAAAATAAAAGAAGACTCTCTTCACAGAGAATCTTCTTTTCACACAACATTAATCCCGCTGGATTATAACCTAATTTGCTTCTTTAAAAGAGTCTTTTTACTAAATCTACAAGTAAATAAAAAATTGAAATACTAAACACTTCTAATTCGACTACAAATATACCAAATAATTTAAACCTATATTCCTTTTTTAGAAAACTTAACCATCTGAAATAGAAACACTTGCCTAAATGGAATAGTCATTTTCTATCGAAGCAATATAAGACAGTAATAAAAGTAATTTCTAGTGAGCAAGAATGACGTAATCAAAAAAATATCTATATTTGCATAGTAAAGAAAGAAAATTAATGTGAACCTATAAAAACAAATAAAAATGAAAAAAATGATGATGTTGGCTTTTACCCTAGTACTTGGGATAAATGCCATGGCACAAGAAGTGAAGTTGCCTGCACCAGACAAGAAAGTCTCCACCACCCTTTTTGAAGCCTTGCAGAATAGAAAGTCTGTCCGTGATTTCACTGCGAAAGAACTTACTGAAGCACAACTGAGCAATTTGCTTTGGGCTACTATTGGTGTAAACAGAGAAGATGGACGTATGGTAGCACCTACAGCTATGAACCGTCAGGAAGTATCAGTTTATGTAGCTACGAAAGATGGCACTTGCCTATACAATCCTAAGAGCCACTCACTTACCGTAGTAAGCAAAGAAGATATCCGTCCTGCTTTAACTGGACAGCAGAAAAGTGTAGCTAATGCTCCTATCTTCCTGGTAATTGTGAGCGATGCCAGCAAATTTGGTAATGGAAACGGTTATGCAGAGTTAGATGCAGGTTATGTAAGTCAGAATATCTGCTTAGCTGCAGCAGCTATGGGTTTAGGCACCGTACCACGTGCCATGATGGATCGTGAGGCAGTTAAGAAAGCATTGAACCTGGGTGAAAGACAACTGGTAGTATTAAATCATCCAGTAGGATATCCTAATGAATAAACCTAGAACCTGGATATAAAAAAAAGGGCGGATCTGAATAGATTCGCCCTTTTTTTTACTTATAATCCTTTTATACCAGATGAATCATGTTCTTGCACGTTTCATCGAAAGATGTAACGAGGTCGTTCATGATTTCACTCACAGGTTTAATTTCAGTGATAGCAGAAGCAATCTGACCAATCTCCAATTCACCATTCTCCAAATCACCCTCAAAAAGACCACGTTTAGCAGCCTTAGCACCTAAGATAGCACGAAGCTCATCTGCATCAGCACCACGATCCTCAGCCTCTTTCAACCGGTCGAACAAAGCATTCTTAATCAAACGTGTAGGAGAAATCTTCTTGATAGCTAACATCGTACCATCCTCTGGAAGATGCGTGCAATACTCCTTAAAAGCATCGGATGCAGAACTTTCCTTACTCAATGCGAACAGGGTTCCTATCTGAACACCCTCAGCACCTAATGCCATAGAAGCAGCAATAGCTTGACCACTGCCTATTCCTCCTGCAGCAATTAAAGGCAATGAAGTAGATTTACGCACCTGTGGAATCAGCGTCATTGTGGTCAATTCTTCACGACCATTATGACCTCCTGCCTCAAAACCTTCAGCTACAATAGCATCTACACCAGCTTCCTCGCATTTCTTGGCAAATTTGCTACTAGAGACCACATGCACTACCTTAATGCCAGCATCGTGGAAACGACTAGTAAACTTTTTAGGGCTACCTGCAGAAGTGAAAACCACCTTAACTCCCTTTTCAATAATGAGGTCGATAGCCTTATCTATTTCAGGATACATCAAAGGCAAATTGACACCCCAAGGTTTATCGGTAGCAGCATTCATCTTGTCTATATGCTCAGCTAAAGTCTCAGGATGCATACTACCAGCACCCAGTAGTCCCAGTCCACCAGCATTGCTCACAGCAGAAGCTAGACGCCATCCACTGCACCAAACCATACCACCAGCAATGATAGGATATTTAATTCCAAACAGTTCAGTGATTCTTGTTGAATTCATGTCTTTAATTTTCAATTAAGATTTCCAGAGACCATGCAAATTGCAGAATTCACGTGCGTATACCTCTTTCGCATCAGTCTTGAATTCAGCTACTGGCTTGTCTGCAGGAGTAAGATGTTTACGTAATACTCCATCTTCAGTGATCAGTTCTATCCACTGAATATAGTGAGCCTCAGTCATTGGATGATCCACCTCACCTACTCTTACAATATAACCATCAGCAGTCTTCTCTACTACAGGAACATGCTTTTCCTTAGCACCATCCGTAGTATTTTCCTTCAGCAACTTCATGGGCTGTCCACAGCACTCCGGTGTGCAAGTTCCTTCAATGACTACTTCAACCATATTTGTGCAACAAGTGCATTTGTAAATTTCATTTCTTTTTGCCATAGTGTAAATTTTAAAATTAGGTTTGCTAAGATACAAGGAAAATCAGAGATTGCCAAATTTAAATTCTAATTTGTCAAAGAATAACCTCTTCTTCCTTCTTCTCTTCTATAACAGATGCCTCACTAGGTTCCTCATTTTTCATTACAGAATCCTCTGTAACAGGAACAAGTTTCTTGTAAGCTATATAAATAAGAATGATGCCAACAATAGGTAATATCAAATTCGGTAAGATATTCCCAGTCATCTCAGAGTCTTCCATTCCCCATATCCATGTAGAGACGGTAGAGAAGATATTGTTGATAAAGTGAACAACTATACCAGGCCAAATGCTACCGGTACGATAGAAAAGCCAACCACAAACCATACCCAGGATAAATCCTGCAATGAACTGTGGAAGATTTCCATGAGCCAGTCCAAAAAGAATAGAAGCCAAGATGATAGCTACCCATGGATTCTTAGTCCACTTCATGAGATGCCCTTGGATTGCACCACGGAATACCAATTCCTCTGTCAAAGGAGCACCAATGCAGATAAGCAATACACAAAGAGGATTATACATGAGCGGCTTGAACATTTCCAGGTAACTGAACATCTGCTCTTCGCTAGGTATTACAGAGAGAATAAATTGCTCGATGAGAATAGCACCTACCATCATTATAAAAGCGTAGATGGAAAAGGTACCAATGGTATTAACCTTGTCTAAATTCCCAAAAGAATAATTGGCACGTCTAAAAGCCAGGAAAAATAGAATGACAGGAAGCTGAGTGCCCAATAAAATGGTACCCATCAACCATGGATTATCCATCACACTATCCATACCGCTACCTGGATTTATTGCATTGTTCAGCACAGCACCAATTATACTGAAAACAATCGCTCCAATAAAAATGGTAAATAAATAAAGTAAAATGTCTACAATAGCCTTTTTCATATTGATTTTCTTTAAATTTTTGATTGCAAATATATAAAATGACCTTGACAATCGCAAATTTGAGAATAAAAAATATAAAGCAAAGGAGGACATACCCCATAGGGATATGCCCTCCTCTATCTGAATGAAAGAGTCAACTTATTTGCACTGATCAGAGAAATGACGGGTAGCGTAACGTAACGCGTAACCTAATGCCTCATACCAATAATAGGTAGCATGTACACCTTCACGAGTACGGAACTGTATGTTCATACCCAATTTCTTCATTTGCTGATAGGTCTGCACATTTCCTGCAAAAAGGAAATCATCATCACCACAATCCAAAGTCCAAGCTACAGTCTTCATTTTTGCCAGTTGGTCTTCTGGAACATTCTCCAAATCCACATTAGCCTGGAATATGTTCTGACTTACACCACCTGCCATACGCTGTGGTCTAGCATTAGGTGAAGCAAAGCTACCTACAGCAGCACTGATGGCATATACACTACTGAACATTTCAGGATGACGACAACCATAATAGAATGAGCCACCACCACCCATGGAAAGACCAGCAATAGCACGATGTCCCTTATCAGGAATAGCACGGAAATTCTTTTCAATCAGAGGAATCAACTCTTTGAAGAAATAATCCTCATACATCCATCCTTCTTTATTGAAATAACCAGACTGATGTTCGGTAGCATTCGGCTGAACGATAATCATCTCAGCTGCAGAACCATCAGCTGTTACCTGGGAGATACGCTCATTAATCATAGAAACAGGGATATTTGCCCATTCCCAATCATTTTCACCATGACCGTGTAGCAGATAAAGAACTGGATACTTACGGTTTGGTTCCTTTTCATAGCTCTTAGGCAAGAATACAGAGAAGTTCTTCTCTACACCCAAAATCTCGCTCTTCATAGTCAAGTGCTTAACTGGCATAGGAAATACACGTGGAGTGTGCTTAGCTGGATCCTGCTCCGTATAATCCTGTGCATTTACCTGTAAAGTAAAACAACTGAATAGAAGGGTTGCAATTGCAAAAAACTTTTTCATGATCATAAATTTAAAAAGTTATTATAGATTGATTGTTTTTGATTTCTTTATTTACACTGGTCGGAAAAATGACGAGTAAAGAATGTCTGCATCTTGCAAAGACCATCATACCAGTAGAATGTGGCATGAACACCATACTCTGAACGGAACTGGCAGTTCATTCCTATCTTTTTCATCTGCTGATAGGTCTTAACGACATTGTCAAAAGCTATATCCTGACCACCACAGTCGATAGTCCATGCCACAGTCTTTACTTTTTCCTGTTCTTCAGGAGAAAGAGTGGTAACGTCGATAGAACTATGTCCACTGATGGCATAGGCAGCACAGAATAATTCTGGACGAGTAAGTGCATATTGATAGGTACCTCCAGCACCCATGGAAAGTCCACCGATAGCACGATGACCCTTACCATTGATGGTACGGAAATTCTTTTCGATAGCTGGCATCAACTCATTAAAGAAATAATCCTGATATTTCCAGTCGTCACGGTTGTTATAACCTCCCTTGTATTCAGTTGCATTGGGTTGAACGATAATCATTTCTGCACAAGACCCATCACCTGTCATTTTAGAAACAGCCTCACAAAGCATAGACACTGGGATGTTAGCCCATTCCCAATCGTTCTCACCACCACCATGGAGTAAATAAAGAACTGGATATTTACGATCTGGCTCTTTATCGTAACTGCGAGGAAGGATAACGGAGAAATTCTTGTCTACACCCAAAATCTCACTGTGGAAATACAAGTGTTTAACTGGCATAGGAAAAACACGAGGGGTGTGCTTAGTAGGATCCTGCTCCTTAATCTCCTGAGCATTTACCTGCAAAGATACCAAACCAAGCAGAAGTGTTACTAGAAATAAAAATTGTTTCATGACTTTTAGTTTTAGATTTATTTTGTTGGGTTTTTCTTTTTATTTCGATTACTTTCGTTTGCCGACTGCAAATAAATTAAAAAAAAGCGAAATCAACAAACTTTCTGAAGAAAAAGATAATTAAAAACAACTTTTAACCAAAAAGAGCTAAATTTGCACCCGCAAAATAAATGATAAACCAGTAAATGAGTAAAAAAGGAGCATCGCACTTGGATATGCTTAATGGACCTATAGCCATTAAGATGGTTTGGTTTGCCTTGCCTGTAGCCATAAGTGCTTTATTCCAACAATTACTCAACGCAACGGACATAGCTGTCGTGGGTCATTTTGCCAGTAGTGATGCCATGGCTGCTGTAGGTGCTAATACGTTCATCATCAACTTGATGCTCAATCTCTTTGTAGGTCTGTCTGTAGGAGCCAATGTAGTCATAGCCCAACTGATAGGTCAACAAGATAAAGAGAACACAAACAAAGCAGTTCATACTACAGTAGTCCTCTCCTTGATTTGCGGTGTATTCATGAGCATTCTGGGTTGGTTCATAGCCAGGCCTATATTATCACTTCTCTCTACACCTGATGACATCCTTGATTTAGCCGTTCTCTATTTCCGTATCTATTTTCTGGGCATGCCATTCATTATGCTGTTCAATTTTGAATCGGCAATCTTACGGAGTAAAGGGGACACAAAAAGGCCACTCTATGTTTTAATAATCTCCGGTATCATCAATGCAGTACTAAACTTGTTCTTAGTGGTAAAATGCCATCTAAGTGTGGAGGGGGTAGCTATAGCCACATTAGTTTCATCCATCATCAGTTCCCTTTCCTTATTTTACATGCTAAAAAAGGAAAGTCCAGAACTTCGGATAGAGATGCACAAGTTAAAAATACATTGGGACATTCTAAAAAGAATTGCTTATATAGGCATACCTGCAGGTATCCAAGGGATGATTTTTAATTTCTCCAATGTGATGATTCAAGGTGGTATAAACTCATTAGGAACTGCAGCAGTAGCAGCTAATACCGTTTCCTTAAACTTCGACTATTTCTGCTTTTTCATTGGCAATGCATTCGGACAAGCAGGAACCTCTTTTATGAGCCAGAATTATGGAGCCAAACAGATTGACCGATGCAAGAGAATTATTCGGAATGTCATGATAATCGGACCTGGGACAACACTAATTGTCAGTTGGATTTTTATTCTTTTCGCTCAGCAGCTGGCATCTGTCTTCACATCCGACCCAGAGGTAATCAGACTGGCAGTCATTCGTAGTCAAATTGTATTAGCTATATATGGCATTCACTCTTTTAATGAAATCATGTCGGGCATTTTAAGGTCATTGGGTTATGCTGTCATACCTGCATGGATAAACATCGTATTTATATGTGGGGTACGCCTGTTATGGTTGTTCTTCTTTTTCCCTATGAAACCAGAAATGGGATTCCTCATGTACTGCTATCCTATAAGTTGGATTGTAAATATAGGAGTACTCATGCCTATCTTTTTTATTCTTGTACATCGAACGCTCAGGAAGGCAAGCATATCATAAACAAAAGAAGGGCTTCATAATGAAGCCCTTCTTTAATTAATGATTGGCACGATCTGCTCCAGGTCCACCTGTTCTTGTGGTAAAGACAAAAGAAGTAAGCAACCATTTACCATTTTCGCGAGTAAAGGTTTGTGTTACGAAGAATGGAGTGATTACATCTCTACCACCCAACTCTGCAGTTAGCACGATGGTACTATAAACAGCCCAGTTGTCTTCATTAATCTTTTTTACATCCACACCATATACATCGGTTTGCTTGTAGAAAATAAAACCCTGACCAATGGTAGTGAGTTCTTGTTCAGTTCCCCAATAACCACCCATGTGAACAAACATTGCATTAGGATGGAATATATCTTTCAGGGTTGTAGCATCCTTTTGTGCCATACAATCCCATATCTTCTGACTAAGATCTGCGAATGGTTGAGCCTCAGGTGTATGAGCCTTATTCTCAAAATTCTGGAACTGAGCATAACCCGGAGTAGCAACGGCTACTAACATCATAACTGCAACAAGCAGTGATTTAAACAAACTATTTTTCATGACTAAATTTATTTTTATTTGTTGCAAAGATATAGTTTATTTAGTAATGAACCATAACACTTTATTCGCTTTGAATGATGATTTTTTCATTAAAAACATCTAATTTATTTCATAAAATCGTAATCAGGTACTAATTGTTTCATCAAATCATCGTCAAAACCCACCCGTACCTTTGAATCTTTTCCAAACACCATTGTAGCACGATTGTTCTCTGTGAAAGCAGGCCACTGAAGACTAGAAGTGCTGGGATTTCCAGTGCGGGCAAAATTAATCCAAGCATCGCTCATGGCGTTGGAAAGACGTTTTGCTTCCTCTGTTACCTGACCTCCAAGCATTGGATTACGTCCTAGATTATTAAATACATAAGCTATTTCTGCTGTGTGCGGAGCCATTAGTAATGGATTTTGAGGATTATCAAATGCAAACATATAACTATATACAGGTGCACCTTCAGCTACGCGTAAAGCCATATAGCGTAAAGAGTTACTTCGTATCCAGCTATCCACATAAAGAGCATCTATAGCATCTCTATCAGGATATGCCTTGTGAAATGCAGTCACTACAGCATCGGTATGATTTCCAAAACGCTCACGCAGACGCTCTTGTTTCTCCTCATTACTCCACGTGCTCTTATTGCTAGTCTGGAAATTAGGATCAAACATCATCGCCATAGAATTCATCTCTGTCAAGTTAGTGCCTACAATCAAAGAGACATTGCGAGAAAGTTTCTGTGATGCATCGGGTTGCTGAGGAAGGAAATCACCATCCACCACAGGAGCCCAAGACATATTGCCTGGATTATTAAAACCATCCTTTAACCCCAAACGAGTACCAACCTCTCTTAAGGATTCATCACCAGCACGATTCAGTTGCTGGTATGGAAGTGTCTGCAATTTGTCAACCTCATCAGCAGGGATATTCAACTTGGCCAACAAAGTTTCAGTAACCTGTTTAGCAATAGACTTCTCCGTAACTTTCATTCCTAAACTCTCTACCGCTCCACTCTCGATGATTCCTTTTTGATAAAGGCCTTGTGCAGAAGGTGCTGCATTGAGCACAATGATTTTTGCGCCACCACCCGACTCACCGAAAAGTGTTATATTATTTGCATCCCCACCAAAAACAGCTATGTTCTGTTTTACCCATTTCAGGGCTGCTATAATATCAAGAACACCCACGTTTCCAGAGTACTTGTACTTTTCACCATAATCAGAAAGATCCAAATGACCGATGATATTCAAGCGGTGATTAATGGAAACAACTACCACATCACCTCTTTTGCTAAGATTCTCTCCATCAGTAGTCACATCAGAAGAAGAACCACTCTGGAAACCACCACCATGAAGCCACAACATCACAGGACGTTTCCCTCCATCGTTAATGGCAGGAGTCCAAACGTTCAGATTCTGACAGTCATCTCCCATATTACTTTGTGCCTGACCAAATCCCATAAATGCTTGATAACTCATCTGACCATAATCATCAAAATGCTTCACTCCTTGCCACTCATCAGGGGCTTGAGGAGCCATGAAACGCTCAGCTTTAGCATAAGGTATACCTTTATATACATATATACCATTATTAAACTGACCTTCTGCTAGTCCACTAGTGAGCTTTACCTGTGTATTTTGTGCAGAAGCCAACGGAGGAGCGACAAACATCACTAATAAATACCACATATTTCTCATCCCAAAAACATTTAATTATTTAATAATCTTAGAACCACCAAACACCTCGCTCATCTCAATACCATCGAGAGCTGTATCTATACGTTTCAGTTCATCTGCAGTCATCTCTATATTAGCACTTCCCGCATTCTCCTCAAGGCGAGCTATCTTACGAGTGCCAGGTATAGGAATAATACCCTTATTAATCATCCAAGCTAAAGATATTTGTGCTGGAGTGGCACCATACTGAACAGCCAAATGATTCACCAGATTAAATAAGGATTGATTCTTTTCAAAGCTTTCTTTACTGTATTGCGGCATAAATGCACGGAAATCTGTTTTCAAATCAAACTGCGACTGTGCATTATAACAACCACTCAGTAATCCATTGGCCATAGGAGAAAATGCTACGAAACCAACACCTAATTCCTTAACTACCGGAAAAAGACTCTCATGCCAACGGGCCAACATGGAATAACGATTTTGTATAGCAGCTACAGGGCAAACAGCATGAGCCCTTCGCAAATAATCCTCATTAGCTTCTGAAATACCCCAAGAGAGAATCTTACCCTCTTTTATGAATTCAGCCATAACTTCGGCCACTTCTTCCGGTTCAACCTTCGGGTCTATACGATGCTGATAATAAAGATCGATGTGATCGGTCTTCAATCTGCGCAAAGAGCCTTCTAGTGAATAACGAAGAGAGGCAGGACTTGCATCAGTTATTAAAGGATGAGTAGCACTTTCGGAATCATTATCACCAAAACGAATGCCTCCTTTAGTAGCCAATACTATCTTATCTCGTATAGAACCCATAATTTCACCTAGCATTCGTTCATTATGATGAGGATCTGATTCGGTTCCATATACCTCTGCCGTATCGAAAAAGGTATATCCCAAATCGATGGCTTTCATTATAACGTCTTCAATTTCCTTCAAATTCATAGCTTCACCATAGGCATGGCTCAATCCCATACATCCCAAACCTACAGCAGACACTTGTAATCCTGATTTTCCTAATTCAATTTTCTTCATACTAATAATCAATTTTAATTGATGCAAAAATACTGTATTCAGCATTATAAACCATTTCATTTTTTTCGGTTGGTTATGCTGAAAATTCGGGAATTGGTTTCTTTCCGATAAGAAAGTTGAAGATTTTATTCCTTTAATAGGCCTATAGAGTCAGTGAAGTAGAGAACTCCACAGTAAATGGACGGATAAACGTTCCAGAAGTTAAATAATTCTTGAATGCAGAGCCATCTGTAGCAAGAGAAGCAGCCTGTATGCCGGCACTGGCACCTGTTTGATTCAAGAAATTAATGACATTAATAGAAAAGCTGATATTTTTCTTCCAGGCAAAATCAACACCTCCAAATGTTTCCCATCGAGGATTAAAGAATAAGGAGTTAGTTATATTCACGTACTGCTTACTATAATACCGGGCACTCAGCCATAAACGCCATTTATCCCATTTATAGGAGGGTTCCAGTTCTATTTCCACACTTGAAGAAGAAGTGATTCTCTTTCCAGAAAAATCAAAAGTCTCAGAATAACCATCACTGAAAGTTGGCTTAAAACTATAGTCTCTATATTTGGGAGAACGGAAGGTAAACAGACCATGAAAAGCAAAGCCTTTAAAGGGAGTCAATACCACATCTGTGGTCCATCCTACAGCATCCATACTATAAAGCGAACCTATATAGACACTTTCATTATAGCCAGCAGGATATCCTCCAGCAGCTTTTTCAAGCTGATGTGTCCACATGGCAGAGGTAAAATTATTGTCCTGACGGATATAGGTCAGCAAAGATTGCAAATCAATCCAACTATTCTTATAATTTATACCCCCACGAAGGAGATAATCGTTTTTGGCAACATCATTTGGTAAATCCTGCTGACCGTATTGCCAAAGTTCTGTATGACGCTTCGTGGCTATAGCATTCATTTCCAATCCGAACTCCGGAGTAATCTTATAATATGCCACCAATGAGGCAGCCCCATTAAACATGTCCTTCTTGATTGGGTTTAATTGAACACCAGGTGATTTCAAACTCCAATTAGCCTGACGAGTGTTATTATCCATTCCTTCCGCATTAAAAGCTCCATCCCCACGAATACCACTATATTCCATTCGAAGTCCTAGGCGAAGTGTAAATCTAGAATTGGGAACCCATTGGTCTTGTCCGAACAAAGCTATTTTACTCTGGTTTCCATCTACATATTGAGCACCTGTATTATGCACATAATACATATCTCCATTATATAAAAGAGAAAGTGGATCCTTTTTTGCTTCATAAGCAAAATTGATGGTATGGATATCGTTTGTGGTATCCACAAACCAAAGGTTCAAGCCTCCCATCCACTGATGTTTCTTCCACCGACCTTTCAGTTGAGCAGTAGTCAACCACTCATAACAGTGATCCTCATAGTAAAGCATGTAACGAGTCTGTACATTGCCCTCGTAAGGAGTTCCTCCTGCATAAGTATACCCATCTATAGAACCTACTTTTGAGATAGAACTTAAATAGGATTCGGTCAAGTTGGTGTTTCCTAGTCTCAACCTGGTATTGATATCCAACACAGTACCATTTTTGAATAAATAGTTTAGACCAGCCGTAACCACATGTATAGGTGTACCAGCGTCATTGACAAACCTACGAGTTTTCTTCTCTCCTGTCTTCAAGTCCACATAATCAAACGTGGCAGTAGAAGGCAAATACTGATCCTTACCTAATTTAAAATCCTCGAATTCCTTTACACTACCATCACCCACAAAGATAAAAGGCCCGTAAGGATCGCTCAAGCTAAGGGTCTTCATGTAAAGATAAGAGAAGAAGAAATTACCTCTATTCTCATCAAATTTCTTAGAGACACCTAATTTATAATGCTGAATATGCTCTTGGAAATATGATAAATCCAAATGATTGGAACCTCTATTCAAATCCTGATAGATGTTCAGGTTGATGCCCCATCCCTTTCCAAGAGGAGAAGCTATATCGGCTTCAATCTGATTTCGGCCATAGATATCTATGCTATAATTCACAGCACCTTCCAGTTTCTCGGCACCAGCCTTGGAGGTAGTCATAGCGAAAAAGCCGGAATTACCCAGCATGATGGCAGATTCATCCAGACGTGTTAGGGTCATGGATTTGGTACCCAAGCCGTTCCTCCAAGACCAGAAACCCGGGAAATAATCCATGTAAAAAGATGTAGGCAATCCATCATCAACGATAGCGGTTCCCCATTGTGGAATTCCCAACGAAATAACGCGAGGTTGAGAAGAGGAAGAAGCATTCAGCATCACATTCTGATTACTCCTTCTATCGGTAGAAACCGAATCTGACACTTCTTCCTGAGCTGAGATGTAAAGTGGGAAACATAACCAACTAACGAGAAGTAGCGTTTTATAGAATGAATTGCCTTTCATCTTGAAGCTATAAATTCCTTTAATTAAAATCTACTTGAAGTCTTATATTCTTCCCCAGGCTGGTAGTCGAACCAGTCTACATGAGCTGTTGCCTTAGTTCCTTCCTCGCCTTCAGCAAACAAGCCAAAGACCATTCCGGTAAAGCCACCTAAAGTTTCAGTAGCGAGGAAGTAAGTATCCATACTACCCAATTTCTCAAATTTCTTGCCATCGGTAGAATAAGAGAATGAATAGAGCGCATTAGTAGCCTCCACTCTAAATTGAACAGCTTTCTTGTTAGGAAGTTTCACGCTCTTTTCTATATGCTTCATGGCACCTAAACGGTAACTTAGCTCCACATAGTAATTGCCATCGGCTGCAGGAATCAAAGCAATATCATAATGTCCCTTAGGATCCATATAAACAGTGAGACCTGCACGGTCGCCTTCCTTTGCATTGTCAAGAGAAAGCTGAGTGGTTACCACACAATTGATGTCAGTCTGACGTTTTGCTACAAATGTAGGCGTCTTCCTAGGATCATCCAATGGTACGGAGGTAGCCTTCAACTGAAGTTGGTTCTTAGCATAGATGTAATTAGACTCGACAGGATTGTTGATGTAGATCCACTCAAATCCCAATTTATTCCCATTCTTAAAAGAAGTGCGAGAAGCAGGTTGCTTCATCACAACTTGAGGAAGAGTAGGAACATTCATAGTTACATCTACCATTCCATTTCCATTCACAACAGGCCAAGCATTCGTATCCCACCGTACTGGTGCCAAACATGTTTCACGGCCTAAGGTATGCAACTGTTTACCAGCACTGGTACGGAAAGCTAGGAATACAATCCACCATGAGCCATCGGAGGCTTGAACCAGATCAGGATGTCCTGCACCCTGAATAAGACTTCCAGCACTTTCTCTACGCTTTTGAGTTAAGATGGGGTTAGAAGGATTACTAGTATACGGGCCATCGATAGCTCTTGAACGAGCTATATTCACTTTATGCCCCATCTCTGTACCACCTTCAGCAATCAGTAAATAATAAAAACCATCTTTCTTGTAAATATGCGGTCCTTCAGGACTACTATCACCATCACCCTCCCAGATATTTCTAGGCTTACCTATCATTTGGAATGTAACTGGGTCTAATTCCGCTAAACTGATATTATTCATTGCAGACCAGCAAACATACATTCGCCCATCTTCCCAATAGAGTGATGGGTCTATACCATTTACCCCATCCACAAATACAGGTTCGCTCCATGGACCTTCAGGCTTATCTGCAGTTACGATAAAATTACCAGACTTACCCGTAAACAACCTATTTATATTCGTAGTTATCATATAAAACTTACCCTCGTTATAGCGAATGGTAGGTGCAAAGATACCGGAACTGGCACCACCGGCACTTAAATCCACTTGAGAAGCCCGATCAAGCACATTACCTATCTGCTCCCAATGAATCAAATCCTTACTGTGCCACACAGGCACCCCCGGGAAATACTGAAAAGTACTGTTAACCAAGTAGAAATCATCACCTACCGCACAAACACTAGGGTCGGGATAGTAACCTGGGATAACTGGATTATGGAAAACATTTTCTGTAGCACCATTATTCAGCACATTCTGACCTTGAATTAAATTGGCAGAAAGAAATAAACTAGAAAGAAAGATAATTAATGTGATTTTTCGCATAGCATTAAAATTTAGTATCACAAAAATAGCACATTAAACCTAAATACCAAAATAAGAAAGGGATATAAATTACTTTTTCAGGCAAATAGCAGACAATTGAAAGAAAAAACATTATCTTTGTAGACTAAAATATAATTATGGAACAAAAGGAAACTTCGTTAAAAGAAAAGGAACGAACCGATTTAAGGGAGCCAAGGCAATACAAAGTTATATTACACAACGACGATTTCACCACATTTGACTTCGTAGTGAAGATACTGACTCTTATCTTTTTTAAGACAGAGACAGAGGCTCAGCTTCTAGCAGAAGCCGTTCATAAAAGTGGGCAAGCCACTGTAGGAATCTATTCCCTGGATGTGGCAGCCAGCAAGGTTAGAAAAGCCACTCGCATGGCTCGTCAGGAAGGCTTTCCTTTACGTCTCACTTACACGCCTGTAGATTAAATATGGAACAAAGCGTATATACACAAGAAGCACTAAATAAAGCATTTACTCTGGCACTCAATAATCATCATGAGTTTATCACGCCAGAACACATCCTTCTGACCATCATGGATCAGGAGCCATTCAAAATGGCATTAACCCTGAACTTCTATGATGAAGATTTCATGCGTGCAGAACTCAAAAAATATATTGATGCACTGGAAGTCGTACCCGAGAACGTAGAAAATCATCTGCCTGAGGCATCCTACCAGCTACAACGAGTGCTGGAGTATGCATGTATCCAGATGGAAAGAAGCAATGCAGAAGAACTGGAAGTCACTCATATCATAATGGGGATTCTAGCGTTAAAAGATTCTAAGGCAGAATTTATCTTGTTGAAAGCCATCAACAATGATAAAGAAGAATTCATGAGCGAACTTATCAACCAGTATGAATTCAATTTAGAAGACGAGGAAGATGAGGACGAGGATTATGACGAGGAAGAAGAGGGTTACGATGAAATACCAAGCAGAAAAACAGAGCCCTGGAATCATTTCGTAACCTGTCTGAACGACCATCTGGCAGAGCACAATCCACTTATAGGTAGGGAACAAGAATTGGAAAGAACCATTCAGGTACTCTGCCGTAAGGAAAAGAATAATCCACTACACATAGGTGAGCCTGGTGTAGGAAAGACTGCATTGGCTTATGGTTTGGCCAATATGATAGAAAAAGGAGAAGTTCCAGAACGATTAAAAGGATATAAGATTTACGAACTGGATTTAGGAGCCATGGTAGCCGGTTCTCAATACAGAGGTGATTTTGAGAAACGCATCAAAATGATCATGGAGGGACTGAAGAAAGAGGGAAAAGTCATTGTATACATCGATGAAATTCATAATTTGATTGGTGCAGGCCGTACGAATGACAGTTCCATGGATGCAGGCAACTTACTGAAGCCTTATTTGTCTTCGGGCGACATTAAATTCATCGGTTCCACCACTTATCAAGAATACAACCGTTATTTCTCTCAGAGTAAGGGAATCGTCCGGAGGTTCCAACAAATCAATATCCCAGAACCTAGCATTGAAGAATCCATTCACATCTTAGAAGGATTACAAGCCAACTTTGAAAAGTATCATGGTATCCATTATCTGGATGGTGTAATCCCTTATGCAGTGGAACAAAGTGCCCGATTCATCAATGAGAGATTCCTTCCCGATAAGGCTATTGACCTCATAGATGAGGCTGGTGCTTTTCGGGAACTCCACCCTACCGAAGACATGACAGTAAGCAAAGAAGTAATTGCTGAACTGCTCAGTAAAATATGCCGAGTTGATGCCAAGGCATTGAAAGAGAACGATAACTCAGAGCTTGAAACGTTAGAGCCACATATCCTAAGCCAGATTTACGGTCAGGATGAAGCCATAAAGCAAGTAGTGGAAGCCGTCCAAATGAGCAAGGCCGGCCTTCTGGATGCACAGAAACCTATAGCAAGTCTGCTATTCGTGGGTCCTACGGGTGTGGGTAAGACAGAAGTAGCCAAAGTATTGGCAAAAGAATTAGGAATTAGTTTGGTTCGGTTCGACATGAGTGAATATACTGAGAAACATACCGTAGCTAAACTGATAGGTTCACCAGCAGGTTATGTAGGATACGAAGATGGTGGATTATTAACTGACGCCATCCGCAAGACACCAAACTGCATATTACTTCTAGATGAAATAGAAAAAGCACATTCTGACATCTTTAACCTGCTGCTTCAAGTCATGGATTATGCCAACCTGACCGACAACCGAGGACAAAAGGCTGATTTCCGTCAAGTCATTTTAATTATGACTAGCAATGCAGGAGCTCAATATGCAAACCAAGCCCTTGGCTTCAATGCAAAGATTAGCAAAGGCACTGCCATGTTGAAAGATGTAAAAAGAATCTTCAAGCCTGAGTTTATTAACAGATTATCGGGTATAGTGACCTTCCATGATATGGACGAGCATATGGCCAACCTGATTTTGGACAAGAAACTACGGGAACTTCAAATAAAGTTGGATGCCAAGAATGTGCAACTTACACTTACTCCGGCTGCTAGACAACATCTGCTCCAGAAAGGTTTCTCTCAAGAATATGGTGCCCGTGAAATGGACCGTGTCATTCAGCAACTTCTGAACCCATTACTCATGAGAGAAATCTTGTTCGGAAAACTAAAAGATGGCGGAGAATTGCAGGTCGATTTGAGAAATGATTCTTTAACAGCTGTTTAAATCCTCATTGAAGAGGGAAAAAATGCACTAATCATATAAAATTAAAGGAAATAAGTTTGTCACCTATCAACTATTTCCTTTAATTTTGCACATTAGAATTATCCTTAAAATCAAAACTATAAACAACATGAAAAAAACATGGACTTTATTTGCAGCAGTTCTGACATTACTTTCAACTGCCTGCACCGAACAAAAACCTGTAGTTGATGAAAACCCCATTCTTACCATAGAAGGTGGTAAAGTTCAAGGAGTGGTTTTAGATTCTACCAATGTCATTGCCTACAAAGGTATTCCATTTGCAGCTGCTCCAGTAGGAGAATTACGCTGGAAAAAGCCACAACCCGTTACCCCTTGGGACACAGTCATGATTGCAGACCATTTCCGCAATGCTTCCTGGCAAGCTGCCCATGACCCTAACGATGGTGCTTATGGCACAGAATTCTTTGCACAAGATGCTCCATTCTCTGAGGACTGTCTACAACTAAACATTTGGACTCCAAAGGATGCTGCTGGCAAAGCAGAAGCTAAACTTCCTGTAGCCATGTGGATTCATGGTGGTGCATATACCGGAGGTTGGAGTTTCGAGCCTGAAATGGATGGTGAAGCATGGGCAGAACGTGGCGTAATTTTGGTTACAGTCAACTATCGCCTTGGTGTCTTCGGTTTCTTGAATCATCCATTGCTTACAGAAGAAGGTGGTGGTCATTCCGGCAACTATGGTACCTATGACCAAGTAGCAGCCTTGACCTGGATTCATAATAACATTGCTCAGTTTGGCGGTGATCCAGAAAACATTACTGTATTAGGACAAAGCGCAGGTGCTGCAAGTGTAAAGAACATGATTATAAGCCCATTAAGCAAAGGAATGGTGAAGAAGGCTATTATCCAGAGTATAGGTGGAATAGGTATGGAACTGGCATCTCCTGATACACAAGAAGATTTAGATGCAAAAGCTAAGGCAAAACTAGATGCAGCAGGCTTAACTACCCTGGAGCAATTACGTGCAGCTAGTTATGAGGATTTGATGAAGGCACTCCCATCTGCATGGGGTGATCCTAATGCCGTAAGATTCAGCCCTCATCAGGATGGTGTTTTACTTACTGAAAGTTTCAACAAAGCTGTATTCAACAATACAGTAGCCGATGTTCCATATATGATGGGCCACTGTGCAAACGATATGCCAGGTCTGACTGATGGTGAACAGCGTTTTGCAGAAGTTCGCGACAGTTTATCAACCAAACCTGTTTATCTGTACTTCTTCGACCGTCCACTTCCTACTGACGGACGTAAGGCTTTGGAAGGCTCATTCCACAGTTCTGAACTCTGGTATACCTTCCATACTTTAGACCGAAGCTGGAGACCATTTACCGCTGCCGATGAAGAACTATCTAACCGCATGGTAGATTACTGGACCAACTTCTGTAAATATGGCAATCCAAATGGTGAAACAGATGGTGAGTGGAAGAACTCCACAAAAGAAGCTCCATTTGTAATGAACCTGCGTGTAAAAGAATAAATTTATTCATACATAAGATAAGGGAGAATCTTATCTGGCGGCAGATAAGATTCTCCCTTTCTTTTTAAACCATCCCTTTATGGCTTATGGGAAACAGTCAATAAGCCCAAATAAGTTAAAGCTCCATTCAGGATAAGCAGTTCATAACCGAACTTATAACCAAATAAGTGCTGCGTAAGTAAATCCAAGAGGAAACAGATTACGGGAGAAGCTACGGCTATAAAAGGAACAAACTTTTCTGTAGGAACTCTTTTGCAGAAGATTCCAAAACTATACATACCAAGTAGTGGACCATAAGTATAACTAACCATAGTTAAAAGTGTGTCTATCACACTGGTACTACCCAGAACTTTAAATCCTAAAATGAAAAGAATGAAAAGTGTCATCATGCATAGATGAACCACTTTTCTAACTTTCTCTTTCGATACACTTTTTAATGGAGCATAGCAATATCTTTCATCCTCTATTTCTAAGATATCGATGCAAAAGCTTGTGGTCAAAGCTGTCATAGCAGAATCTGCACTAGAAAACGCTGAAGCTATGATACCTATAGTGAAAATAACCAGCACAGTATCCCCCATCACCCCACTAGCTATGAAATCAGGTATCAAACTGTCGCCTGCAGCAGGCAATGGCATTCCTATATGAGAATAAAGTAAAGTCATCATCACCCCTAGCATCATGACTAAGCCTATGACTATAACGAACAAGAAACCAGATACACACATATCCTTTTGAGCAGAACGTAGATTCTTACAAGTAAGATTCTTCTGCATCATATCCTGATCTAGTCCCGTCATGACTATGACAATAAAGATTCCACTCAAGAATTGTTTCCAAAAATAATTACGTGAGGTCCAATCATCAAAATCAAATATACGACTATGAGAATCACTCCAAATAGCAGACCAACTATCAGAAAAGCCTAGATTCAGCATATCGGAAGCTTTATAAAGAATCAAGATAATGGTTACAATAAAGCATAAAGTCTGCAATGTGTCTGTCCAAACCAAGGTCTTAATTCCACTTTTACGGGTATATAACCAGATTAGAATCAATGTTACCAGCACTGTAACAATATAAGGTATACCTAAATCGTCGAAAACATAATTCTGCAAAATAAGACAAACTAAATACAGTCTGGCAGCAGCTCCAGTAAGTTTGGATAGCAAGAAAAACGAGGCTCCCGTTTTATAACTAACTTTTCCAAAACGATAATCCAAATAGGTATATATAGAGGTCAGATTCAACTTATAATAAATAGGTAACAGTATGAACGCCACAGCCAGATAGCCAAAGAAATAGCCAAAGCACATCTGCATGTAACCCATATTAGAGCCTAAAACCATACCTGGAACACTAACAAACGTAACCCCAGAAAGCGTAGCTCCTATCATTCCAAAAGCTACTAATGGCCAAGGAGACTGCCTGTTCCCACGGAAAAAAGCATCGTTGCCCCCACGCCCCGTAATGTGAGCGATAAGAAGCAACAAACTAAAGTATATAATGGTAGTTATTAAAACAAGCATGAAAACTATTTTTATTTAGACCGCAAAATTAACACACTTTTCCGAGATAGACAATAATTGCAAAAATAGAATCTTTACTATTTCTTCAATATGCTGAACGTCTGTAAAAATACAGATAAAATAATCAAGCTTAAACCTACCCAGAAAGAGATGTTCAAAGCTCTGGCTTCATTAAATAATAGCATCGCAAACAATATACTGTAAACAGGTTCAAGATTATAACTCAGATTCACCGTAAAAGCAGAAATTCTTCGGAGTGCTTGTAGTTGAAGCAAGAAAGGGCCTATAGTAAAAACAGAGGCAAAAATAAGCAATAACAAGAAATCAGATGGAGATGGAACAACTTGCAAGTCTGCGAAAAACAACAGATATAAAGGAAGAATCAAAGTAAGGATGGTACCACCTCCCAGTAATTCATACAGAAGCATGGTACTACTACTTTTTCCTGTAGACTCCTGTACTTTCTTACTGAAGATGGAAAAAAAAGGCATAGACAATAGAAGAAACCATACCTAAACCGATACCAAGACGATATCTGACATCCAACTGAAATATCAGTAAAATTCCTATGATGGTCAACAGACTAAAGACTATATCTCTCCATAAAGGTTTACGCCTATATATGATAGGTTCTAACAGAGCTGTGTAAAAACCAACTGTAGCAAAACAAATCACCCCTATAGAAACATTCGCAGCCTTTATACTTCCATAGAAAAAGACCCAATGACTTTTCCTGAATTAGGTTGACTCTTTTTATGGTTAAATTTTTAACATAATCCTATCCGTACGGAAAAAGTTGAC
>AUXO015734093.1_pt1 | contig 72989 bp, 124 predicted proteins | sample 768731 | NCBI WGS metagenome assembly AUXO01 (sample SAMN02715735, study PRJNA202380) | gut metagenome | biome: sheep rumen | host: Ovis aries | place: New Zealand: Palmerston North
TTTTGTATCCGGGCTATATCAATCTCATTAGCCTCGTACTTGATTTTATACAGCCGATTCTCTAAAGCTCTCACAGCATCTTCCTGCTTGCCGATGAGATTACTGATGGCTATCTTGGAAGAGATATTCTTTATATCTTTGATCTGAATACCTCTCTGCCTGTCATGCTCAATAGCCTTTTCAATAATTGCCCGGTCTTTCTTAGCTTTGCCAAGAGTTCTGTTCGGAATCTTCTCGGTTTGGATAGGAGTCCCCGAATCAAAGATAGCTCCCTCTTCTTTAATCAGCTTTATAAGTTTTTCAGATGGAACAAAAGTCTCATCGGAAACGAACTGATTATATAAACCCTCTTGTAACATTGGGTTCATGGTAGAGATTGCTTCTACAGACCTCACCGATACATCTCGTTCCAGACAAACTTTGAGAAGCTGTTTATTGGTATTTTTAAGATTTTTCGATAAACGGTAAACATTTGACGATGATATATCAAGCATCAGCGATAATTCATCTACAGTACATCTTGGCATATAAGCTTTAAGAATACTTACAGCTTTTTGAAGTCGGTCTAAGTCACTACTCAAATTCTTCTTATTATACGGATCTCTTAAGACCATAGAAACGTCATACCACATAACATCATCGGCTGGTTTCATGATGGCAGCTCTTATCTTTTTACTATTAAGCTGATCCCTATAAAACATGAATCTTTTCATACCGTCTACAAGAACATAATCCTTGCCTAAAGGGTAAAGGGTTATATAAGTATTATCTATTTCGTCCTCAAATGTACTAACAAATAGAGGGTAGTACTCAGACTTTAACATTTTTTTATAGTCATCTTTATTATATATAATGTCTTTTATGTTGACTTCTTTAGTCTCTTCTATTAACTTATCAGGTAGCTTTACACCGTTAATCATATTTCTCCTCGATACTCTCACGTATCACGTTTGTTATCACGGTCATAATATACACCGTGATAGTCTCTTATGCAACTATTATTTTTCCGTGAAACATCCATCTTTAAAATAATCATATAAATCCTTAAAACCACGTAATTGCGTGAGTTATAGGTTCTCATTTTTCTCTCCATAGCTTTCCCCGGAAACCGTGAAACATTGTATAGGACTGAATTTTTCTCACGACCTTCATCCTAGTTTCTTTCATTACAATAACTACGACTTTTGTTAATTACGCTATGAGTATTACCGCTCGGAGCATTTTTTTCTCTGAGTTCACTCAGTAAACTCGATATAAATTTTCTCCGTCAGTTCACTCAGTAAACTCATCATAATTTATCTCAATTTTTATCTCTGCGTTTACTCGGTAAACTGAGTGTCTATTTTTATAACTTCATACACTGTATTCACAATGTATAAATTGCCCCGATAATGGTTATTATATTTGTATATATTTTTTGGCATATTTCTGTGGTATATCTGTTGACTGATTCAACCCTTGGGCTTATCATATGCTTATAAAAAATGAGTGGTGAGTTCACTCGGTAAACTAAGGAATATTTTTTAAATTTTTTCATCTCAGTTCACTCGGTAAACTGAAGAGTAATTTTTTTCTTTGAGTTCACTCAGTAAACTGAGGAATAAAAATTCAATTTAAAGGAGTGTGTTATGAAAAAGAAAGCTTCATGTAGAGTAATTGCTTTGGCAAATCGTAAAGGTGGTTCTGCAAAGACGGGTTCTGTGGTATCTCTTGCAACGATACTTTCCACTCTTGGTCACAAGGTTCTTGTTATTGATTCTGATCCACAGGGTAACAGTACAGAGATACTTGATTGTTTCTTCCAGAACCATGATGACATGATGGACTACTCAGATGTTCTTCTTGGCAGATGCGAAGATGTACATGAAGCAATTCAGCACTCTCGTTTTGGAATGGATGTTCTCGTAAACGAAAAGAAAGTAACTGATCTCTCAGATGAATTTGTAGAATGTGTTGGACGAGGTAATCTTACAGTTCTCAACGATGCTGTAGAACCTCTCCGGGATGAATATGAGTACATTCTTATAGATACTAATCCATCTAACAATGCTGCTTCTGATAATGCACTTATAGCTGCGGATGAGCTACTGATACCTATACAGGAAGAAGGTCAGTCATCTGATGGTGCTTCTGATGAAGTAGAAAAGATTCAGTTTATTAAAGATAATTATAAAGATGATTATGATCTCCTTGGTCTGTTTCTCTGCAACATTGATCCGAGAACCAACCTTACTAAGTATAGAAAGAAGCTGAACGCAGAAGCTTATGGTGACAAGTTCTTTCAGACTCATATCAGAAGAGATAACCTTTATAAACACTCTGTTTCTTTTTATGAGCCAATTTACTTTATGCAGAAAAAATCCAATGTTGGCACAGATTATATCCAACTAGCTTTGGAGAGTGGCCTGATTACAAATTCTGAATACAAAAAATTAGACGAACTTGGATATATTGTTCATGTAGATGGGGGTAAGAAATAATGGCAAAGTTTGATTATGATAAAATGAAATTAGGTAAAGACCAGAAAACGGCTATTATCAATAAAATTGCCACTTCACAGGCTCAAACACAAGAAGTAGTCGAAGAATTAGCACCTAACTCTAAGACTACAAATATCAAGATTGATAAACTTGTAAGATATGAGCGTAATCGTTCAAATGACAACGAAGATATTGATGACCTGATCGACAGCATTGAACGACTTGGTTTTATATCTGTTCTTACAGTTCGTAAGATTAAGGGCAAAGACAAATATGAGATTATATCTGGACACAGAAGATGGAATGCTCTGAAAGCCATCCTTATGAAGAACCCGGGTTTCTTACCGAAGAGAGAAGTACCATGTATAGTCCTTCCAGAAGATACGGATGATAAACTCGTAAGAGAAATGAACATTCGTATGAATATTGATAATGTTCGTTTGAACCCAAAGGAATATAGAGAAGCAATCAATGAAATGATAGACTTTCGTAAGAACGAGAAGGGTGAACTTACTTCTGAAGCTATGAAGTATATAACTTCTAAACTCGGTATCAAGCGAATAACTGTTTTTAAGTATAGCAGACTTAAAGACAAGCTTATTCCAGAACTTGGTGAACTTATGGATAAAGGTTACATCACTCAGAATGATGCGGATCAGTTCACACAGCTTAACAAGTCTACTCAGATTTTGTTCTACAATGATTTAATCAAACAGATTGAAGGTGGCAATTTTAAACCAGCTATCGACAAAGCTTTTTTTGAAGAAGCTTTAAATAAAGATAAAGTAGTTCAAGCGGAAGTAAAGGAAGTTGATAGACAAATATCTGCAAACGATAGAAAAATAGCGGATAGGGAAGAGCGTCTTCAGAATGAATCTATTACTGTTACAAAGACTGTAAAATATGAACAAGAATTAGAAGAACTTCGTAAGCAGAATGAAGAACTCCGTAGAAAGATGGAACTCTCTGCAAAGCGTGAAGCAGAATCGGCTCGTTTGAACCGGGAAACCAAGAAGACCATCAATGAAGCATTAGCATCAATTAAAGCCAAATCTGATGAAGTTAGTGAAGAGACTATGAACGCTATAGCATTCCAAAATGGCTTGAACAAAGTTAGAGCTGCTGTTACCGACCTGTCAAAGTTGTTCATACTTAATCAAATCAATCTTAATGATACACAGCTTGGAGAAGTAAGCAAGATTGCTAATAACCTTGAGAATCTAGTTTCAGCTTATCAGGTACAGCATAAGGCAAAGGATTAACATGAACTTAGATAGATGTGACTTATCCCAAAGTCTTGCAGACTATATTGGAAATGAAGATGTCTATGAAAAGGGCTGTTGTTACAACAATGCTTTTAAAGTTATGACATCTCACCGTGGAGATAAATCATTAAGAGGTGTCATAGGATATGTACTTTCTACAGACGGAGTAAAGAAAATAGCTGTCCGTCATTCATGGGTGAAGCTTGTAGATAAACATACTCAAAATCCTCAGATCATAGACGTAACTATGTTTGCAGATGGTTATAACCCGGTAAGTGTACTAGGCTTTGATTATCTCACAGTCAAAGAGTTTACACCTACTGAATGGCTTAGAGCTACAGAGCAGAACAATAATATACCATGTATTGAGAATCTGGAAGGTGAAGAGGAAATCATTCAAGACTTAGAATCTCAGGGCTACGAGATTTTAGATAAGTCTCTAGCTGTTAATTAATAATAATCATAGGGTTATCTCGGTTATCCGGGGTAGCCCTTTTTTTGTTGTTGTTAATTAATTAGTATTTATATATTTCAACAACAACATTATTTTCTTTATATTAAGGGAAGAAAAACCACGTATTTTCAAGGGTTTTCGGACTTTATCAGCCCTAAAAAGTGCATATAAAAACCGTCTAAAGTGGCATTTACAGCCATGTAAAGTGTATATTACAGCCATGTAAAGTGACATACTTTTGTACCGTCAAAAATAAGCTAAAAGCCCTAAAAAGTGGCATAAAAAACCATGAAAAGTGTCATTTGATGCCCCTGAAAAGTGCATATATTATGTTTGTCGGCTTTAATGATAAACTAAAAACCCGAGAAAGTACACATTGACCCGAAAAAGTGACGCAAAAGTATTGTATCTCTGTAATATTTATCATATAATACACTACATAAACAGTACCGATTTGGCAATCAGCCTTTTGGGACTGTTATATATGGGGAGATAAAAACCCTATAAAGTGACACCCAGCACACCGAAAAAGTGCATATATACAGGAAGATGATTAATTCTTCGCTGTATTTTATTTAAAGGTGTTAAAGACCCGAAAAAGTGACAACATAAGCCATGAAAAGTGACACTTTTTGAGTATATATCTGGTGTGTTGATGTTTATTTAATGATTTGAAATTCAACAAAAACCCTATAAAGTGCATATTAAAACCATAAAAAGTGGCATACAATACACTTGAAAAGTGCAGATTATTCGTATTCTGAGGAAAACGAGTTATCTGCTTTAAAAAATAGGTCAAAGACCCGAAGAAGTGATATGGAATCCCTTAAAAAGTGGCATATTTTTTAGATAGATTGAGTTTGAATCGTTGCGATAAACCCTAAAAAGTGACATACTTTTAAAGCTAAAGCCCTAAAAAGTGCATAGTAAAACCTCTAAAAGTGACACATTTTTGAATCCTAAAGCGTTGGAGAACATCCATGAGAAAGAAGAAGACTACTACAAAGAAAGCTTTTGTGCCTATAACGATTAATAAGAGCAATCTTATAATCAATGCTATAGGACATCCTTCTGTGACAGCCCAGAAGATATTCAATATGGCACTGAAGTATATCGACATAGATCGAAAGCTTTCGCCTGCGGAGCTTCGGTACTTCAAAGAAATAGAATTAAAGTCAGGAGTAGATTTCAGCTCTGGTATCGTTTCAAACTTTAATCAGAGTGACTTTCTAAGACTTATACCGGGAAGAAACAATGCTTGGGTTGAAACAAGAGATAGGCTTTTCAGTAGAGATAAAGGACTTGTCACAGAGTATACGGTTTCAATCCCGGATGAGACAGGTTCGTATTCAACTGGTATCACACCTCTTATTACAGGTGCTTACTACGATGATAATCTGAAAAAGATATATATAAAGTTCCAAGACTCTGAAGTAATGAGAAAAGAACTCACCACTCTAAGTAGATATACGAGACTGACGCTCAATATTGAGAGTAGATTCAAATCCTCATATACAATCAGAATTTACGAGATACTTGAAAGTTACATTGGCAAAGAGGATTGGAAGTCTTCTCAGAATCATTGGTCTACGGATGGTATATATGAATATCAGATAGGCACAGAACGTCTTAAATGGATGATAGGAGCGATATACGTCAAAGAAGTAGTAGACGATGATGAAATGAAAAAGGATCTGAAGAAGATGCAGACTTATATCAACAATCAAGTCGATCTCTGCAAGTCCGATGAGGATTATGACCGTATCAGAGAAAAATACGGCGAATGGCTATCTGATACGAAATGGGATCATTTCAAATCCAACATCCTTGAACGTGCAATCAAAGAACTTAATGAAAACAAAGAATATATCGGGAAGACTTACACATATCAACCAGTTAAGGTGGGAAGACGCTATAAGTATATAAACTTTATTGTCTCAGAGGTACAACCAGAACTTGATGTCATAGTTGATGAAGTTGTTACTGATGACGGTAAAGATAAGGCAATCGCTGAAATTAGAGTAATTCTTGATAAAAATAAATTATATTCAGAGGCAATTTCTAATAGTCAGTGCTTCACATTAGCTAAAGCTGTGGGGTATAATTACGAGAAGTTTGCGACTGTATATGATGCCTTTATAGAATATGCAGATTCCCAAGAGATGGGAATAAGCAGCCCTGTAGGTCTTCTCATCAACATGATAAAGAATGACGCTGAACCGAATACTAAGGTTTCATATAAATCAGCGATATATTCTGAGTTAGATTCTATGAATCAGAATGTTGAAATTGCTAAACGGCTTATAAGAACAGCCCAGTATTCAACAAATAATCTTGATGATGAAGAGAAACAGTTCATTGAGAAGAACAAACAGTACATTGGAATAAGCTTTGGATTTTCATTGTCTCAGAGTAAGGCAACTACGCTTGAAACAATATGCAAGGTATTGAAGAAGACAGATGATCTAGCAAAAACCATCTATGAAGAAGATGGTCAGTTGTCAATGTTTATGGAATAAATATTAGAGGAAGATAGTAATGAGTGTAAACAGACCAATAAAATTCATAGATTTATTTGCTGGTATAGGTGGAATCAGAAAAGGTTTTGAACTTGCCTGTGAAGAAAAAGGGCTAAATACTGAATGTGTATTTACATCAGAAATCAAACCCTATGCTGTAGATGTGCTTAAGCAGAATCATCCCGGTGAAGAGATTCATGGAGATATAACAAAAGTTGATGCGTCAGAAATCCCGGATTTCGATATATTACTAGGTGGATTCCCATGTCAGGCATTTTCATCCGCAGGAAAGAGATTGGGTTTTGAAGATACTAGAGGAACATTATTTTTTGATGTCGCTCGTATTTTGAAAGAAAAGCAGCCATATGGATTTGTTCTTGAGAATGTTGAAGGATTAGTAAATCACGATAGGGAAAATAAGTCAGACAAAATTGGACGTACATTAACGACTATATTACAAACTCTTGATGATTTGGATTATCAAGTTTCTTGGAAGGTTCTTAATGCAAAAGATTTTGGTGTGCCACAGGAAAGAAAACGTATTTATATAGTTGGTACAAAGAAAGATAGACCAGACCTAAATCATTTTGACAAAGTAAAAAGCGAGTTGTCAGATGTTCTTGAAAAAGGTAAACCTACTTCAAATAGTTCATTTGTCAATCTTGTTCTTAATCATTATTCTATTGAAGAGCTTTATGGAAAATCCATCAAGGATAAACGTGGTGGTGAAAACAATATCCATAGTTGGGACATAGAGTATAAAGGTTCTGTATCAGAAGAACAGAAGAAGCTGCTTAATACTATGATGACAGAACGTAGGAAGAAGAAATGGGCTGAAGAGTTTGGCATTGATTGGATGGATGGAATGCCTCTTACATTAGAACAGATCAAGACATTCTATGACAGTCCAAACCTTGAAAGTATGCTTTCTGACTTAGTTGAAAAGGGTTATGTAAAACTTGAACATCCTAAGAAGAAGGAAAATAATCGTAGAGTACAAGACACAACACTTCCAAAGGGCTATAATATAGTTGCTGGGAAGATGTCATTTGAAATCAATAAAGTCTTAGACCCTAAAGGAATTGCTCCTACGTTAGTTGCAATGGATATGCAACATTTGTTTGTAGCTGATGGTGATGGACTTCGTACATTAACATTACGTGAAGGACTCCGTTTATTCGGTTATCCTGATACATATAAGTTTAATGTATCTATGGAAGATGGCTTTGATCTCTTAGGCAACACAGTAGTTGTCCCAGTAATTAAAAATGTGGCAAGTCGAGTTTTAGATATATACTGCGAGGAAATGAATAATGAGGTTGACAGCACATCAGGTATACGACAAGTTAGTTGATGAAGATAAGATTTTGTCTCTGCAAGGACAGATAAAATTCTTCTTTGGAGATGTAGATATTATTGTTAAGCAGAAGGACGTTGTAGGTAATATTATTCAAGAGTGGTTACAAGGGTGGTTAGATAAGAGAGGAATCGAATACGCTCCATCTGAGAACACTCAGATGCCACCCGATTTCTTCTTAAATCCAGATGACAAAACCAAAGACTTGTTGGAGATTAAAGCATTCAACAGATCAGCAAGCCCCGGTTTTGACATTGCTGATTTTAGAATGTATGAGGAAGAAATCATCGAAAAGCCTTATATGCTTGATGTTGATTATCTTATCTTTGGTTATGACATGAATGATAATGGTATTGTAACCGTTAAAGATTTATGGATTAAAAAGGTGTGGGAGATTACACGCTGTATGGAAGGTTGGGCTGTTAATCTCCAAGTCAAACAAGGTGTGGTTCATAAGATTCGTCCCGGTGTTTGGTATAGCAACAAAAAAGGTAATATCCCAATGTTCAGATGCCTTGAGGATTTTATTTCAGCTATTGAAGAAACTGTTTATCAGAATCCTAAGACTCATGACAGTGCAGCAACATGGAAGAAGAAATTTATAGCAAGCTATGAAAACTATTATGGAAAGAGGTTAAATATTCCTCGATGGAGTGATATCGAATCGACTTATAAGAAAGATTAATCAAAAGCTGATGGCATTTGCCAAACATACCGGGAATGACGTTTTAAGCTAGTATGGAATGACATAACACCGTCAACTTCTGAAGATTTATTTATAGAGATAAAAGGTTGGACGAGAAGGGGAACTATAATAAATTTAAAGGAGTTAGCAGTATGGAAAACAACAATACAGTAACACTTGAGCAGCCTAAGAAAATGGATATAAGTCTTCTTGTATTATGGATAGTAGGATGGATATTCTGCTATCCAATTCCAGCACTGATTATCATTTGGAGAAAGAAGAATCCCTGGAATCAGGCAACGAAGATGCTTGCGACTATAGCATTAACGGTCTTAGTTCTATTTACAGCAATTCTTACTGTGATAGTAAGAGGCATGATCTCGTATGCACACAATCAAAATATAGAAGCTGTAGAAGATACAGTTGATGACAGTGTAATAGAAGAAGATGTTACTATCAGACCTAATCTTCTTGATGAGGCTCAGAAATTTGATAGAAGAAACGGAAAGTGGCAGACAGACGTAATAGATAAATGTTCTATTACAGATGCAAGACAGGTAGAGAATTGTAATCGAATCGCAAATGCAATATGTCAGGCACAAAATTCTAATGTATTTCAAGTAAATGGAGCAACTACCGTTATGCAATTTGATGAAGATAATTTACTAATAACATCAAGTGCAACAACATTTCCAAACTTTGATAAAGTGCCTGTAACTATACTTATATCATTTGATCCCGACGAACGAGCTGATGGTGACTTTGATTATGAACTTCACTACTGTAGCATTGATGGTTATGATGAATACGATGATGGTACATTTGGTGCTGAATGGAATCAATTTGAAGTAATGGAAAACCTGAAGAAAAACTAAAACTTTGAGTAAGATTCAAGCGTGATTATCAGAAATGGTAGTCACGCTTTTTTATTTTTCAATCGTAATAAAATTGTAATAAAATAAACCTTAAAAATGGGTGTCTTTATTTATGCTAGAAAATGTAGTTGGTTAATTCGATAGTATAATCGAAATGTAACAACAGCAAAGGAGATTTATTTTATGAAGAAACACACAAACTATGCTACATTATGCAATGAGGTTACTAAGGCGATTGAGGATAAGAAGTTTATTAATGTTACTGTAAACAATCTTGACTTTGATTTTGATTCAGATGTGGAAGTAGAAACCCCGGATATTGAGTATGAAGATGGTGAATTAAAGATAAGAACCATTGGTGGTAAAATGAGAATTAGAGAAAAAAGAATCTTAGAGGTTACACGGGATGAGGATGAAGATGGAATGGTATATTATGACATCGCTACCTATACAAGTAAATGTAAGCTCCTCATAGCCTAAACATAACTGATCCTGAAATCTTTTTTATGGTTTCTTGCAAAATACTATGGAAAAGATTTCTTATAAGGTTATAATAAAAGAAATTTTATTGTAACCTATTTAAGAAAGGGACATGAGTATGGAAGAAGTAAAAGTAACTGAGCAGCCAAAGGTTGAAGAGAAGAAGACTGAAGCTCCTGCAAAGACTACAACTAGAAGAGGTCGTAAGCCTAGAACTGAGGCTGTAAAGAAAGAAACTAAGGTAGAGAAGAAGACTCCTGTGAAGCGTGGTGCGAAGAAGACTACTGATAAGAAGACAAAGACTACAGCTCCAAAGACAGTTAAGACAGCACCAGCTCAGAACTTTGTTTTTGGCAAGCCTGTATTCCAGTTTAAGGATAAGGAGATCAGTGAGGAGTTAATCAATAAGAAGGTTTTGGACTATCTGAATAAGCATCCGTATATCCATGCTGAAAAGGTTGATACATTCGTAAACCTTGAAGAAGGAAAAGTGTACTTCACTGTTGATGGATTTGGTAATGCTGATTTTTCAGTGGAGCTGTAAAACAAAATCATGGAGTATAGAGTAAAGAAGAGAAAGCTGTAATAGCTTTCTTTTTTTGCACCATTTAAAAACACTTGTTCTTGCAAATTCTCGTGATGAGACTATAATAATATCAGAACAATAGTTCACTTATTAAGAGATAAAGAAGGCGTGAAATGAAAAGAAGATTTCCGGTAGATGTAATACTTCAGCATAATACAGATGGCACAATCATTCCGTACAGACTCAGATTCACTTCTGAAGAAGGTGAGAGACAAGAGTATACCATCAAAGGTTATACTGACCTTACAGGTACTCAAGAGGGAACACTACCAGATGGTGTATTTATAGGCATTAAGGATTATTATTTTAGATGCAAACTGCTAGTTAAGAATAAAGAGAGAATCATTAATCTACATTGTATGCCAAATAGATCATCATGGTTCATGACAGTGATTAGCTAACTTTTTGTAGAATAGAACTTCTCAAGAATGATATACTAATATCTAAAGAGAGGTGTTCGTGATGACTACAAGAGAATTTACGTTAGCAGTTCAGGAAGAACTAAAAAAAGAAGGATTCACAATCGTAGGTAAATATTCCCAAGGTAGGTTTGGAGCAAAAGACTATGACGGGACTAAGTATGAGGTTCATGTAAAATACTGTGTTGAACCTCGGGTTCTTCATACGGCTGAAGTAGGCTTCATGTCGTGCTTTATGATTGAAGATGCCGTTAGGTTATTTATTACCAATGGCATAGGATTGACACCTTATGCAGAGAGCAGCATAAGAGAGCTGAATGACGCAGAGCCTATTCTTAACTGGACACCGGGAACTCAGATAATCAGAGAACCGGGGTCTGTTCATGTTGAAGCAAAGAAATCTAATATTGAAACTAAACCTCAACTGAATGGTTTTGAAGTAATGGCTGATACTTATCGTAAGTTAGCATCAGAAGGTACAATTTCTCAAGAAGAAGCTGAGAAGAAGTGCAAAGTCTTTGATTTTCTAAGTAGTTGTGATGATGAAGATATCTGTAACCTATTTGATAGTTCTGCTTTTAATGAGATTGTTAAGTCATACATGAGACTTACAGTTAAGGAACTTGTATCTGAAGGTGAGCTGGATGGGAATCAGGGCAGAGCTGTCCAGAATAGATTTAGCCTTCTCTTTGACGAAAAGAAAGCCAAAGAAGTCTGTGAGTGTTGATTTATAGGCTCGAAAGCTCATTAGAACTTATTTATTTATGTTGGCATACCGACTAAAATATAAGTATTCGTATATGTATCAATAACATACAGGGGGTATTGACGTATGAAATGTCCTAATTGCGGTGGTGAAATACCATCAGGAAGCAAATTCTGTACATTCTGTGGCTCTCAGATCACGTATGAGATGCGCAGAGAACAAGAACAGGTTAATAAGCAGGGCTGCCCTAAATGTGGCAGTTCAAATGTTCAGTTTCAGAGAGAGAATCAAGGCGAGTTCCGCAATGCTAATTCTAGGCAAGTTTTCAATAGAACTGTAGGATTCTGTAAAGATTGTGGTTATACATGGTATCCAAATACCGGATATACAGAACCACCTAAAAAGAGAAATACATTGTTATGGGTATTGGGATGGCTTTTCTTCTTCCCAGCTCCGGTAATGGTACTTATTTGGAGAAAGAAGAATACATGGGATGTCAAGGTTAAACTTGCTGTTACCGTAGTATTTTGGATACTATTCCTAATCATAGGTTTATCTGGTGGTGGTTCTGACTCCTCAACAAAAGAATCTATTGCACCAGCTGTCGAAGTAACAACAAATAATGAAAAATCAGAACAGGCAAGTAATGATGATAAGTCAAATGATGAAGTTGTAAAGCAGACAACAAATAAAGAATCAACCGAAGTAAGTGGATATGATGCTATTGATAGATGTTATGATGAATTGATTGCCAACAATACTTCATCAAATTGGAATGAGTTATCAAAGCAAATTAGAGACATAACAAAGAAATATGACTTATATCAAGATTCTAAAAATAATGGGCTTGGTGTAAGATATGCAAAAATCGCTACTACTTCTGATGAAGCAAAAGTGATTAGTAATGATGACCTTGATAAAGGTACATATTATATAAGAATTGTTGCAGATTTTTCAAAAGGTAGCCCTGATATACAACTGATAGACAATAGAGACTCAACTGGTGGGCAGTCGGCAGATTCAGAACAACTCAATCAGTATTCAGAAGATGATAAGGTTAATCAATTTATAACTGAGTATAATGCAGTGACCAGATATGAAATGACCGATTTTAGTAAAGGAAACATTAAGCAGAAAATGTTTGGTCATACCAACGATTGTTATGTAGAAATGCTAAATCCTGCTAGTACATCAGGTTACAGCTTTATAGTTACTATCAATGGTGGAAATAATGAAGAAATCACAGAGAAAATGAACGAGGTTTTTCCAGATTTTATTCATACATTAGATAATAATATTTCTGACGAACAGATAAATGAGGCTATTACAGCCTTCAAAGATGATCCAGCATCAAGAAAGGGTTATAAACTTGGTGATGATTTGACTATTGACTACTATCCTCTTGTGTTTAGAGATGATGGGAGTTGGTTGGCAAGTTCAAGAATAGATATATATTCATTGAATTATGGAAATTGATAATTAAATAAATGAAGGACTATCTCAAATTTCCGAGGTAGTCCTTTTTATTAATGACATCATATAAAGCCATAGAAGCCTTATATAGACCTTTTACGTTGAAGGGTGATAAGTGTAAGGGTAGATGCTTAAAGTCTGTTTTAGCTCGTTTTATCTCTAGTAGTGTGTACGTGGATACTTGACTGCTGAGAAGAATCAAATATAGGCACTTTTTAAGGCAGATAATTGTATTTCATAGGGCTTTTGGATCACAAAGAAGATTGACCGTAAACTTTCCCACCTTGTCAGGTGGGATTTTTTATTGTCAGAGCTTCGGTATCTCCATCCAAGCAATCACATTGAATATCTCAGTACCATCACAATCTATTTATAACTATTTGTTCTTTATGTCTTGCAATAGATTCACCACTTCTGCGAAACCAAGTAGCAATAGTCCACCTAAACAGCCAAAGATTAAAGATAGAGCAGAATATGCTACACCGACTTCTGTAAGCATCATAAATGATCCAATTACAGATAGACCTATATATACCCAACCGACTGTTTTTAATGCCTTACCTATAGGATTCATGACTGGATGCTCTATTGTTTCAAAGGACTTCTTTAAGAATTCTTTACTTTCTGCGGTTCTTGTTTCCCATTCATCGGCGGTAATATGTGTTGCGTACATTTGCATTTTACATTCAGGACATTGTAAATAGCTGTTATCATTCTCTGTCGAATTAGTTGATTTACATTTTTTGCAATAATAAATATATTTCATGATCTCACCTCTATAAAATATTATCAAAAACATTCATTTGTCTTATCGACACGAAAGCCTAAAAGTTTAGTGAGAAAGGCTGAATCTGAAGTAATCTTTTGAATTCTAAAGTGTTTTTTAGATATTGCTACCTTATTTAGGTTCTTTTCTCGGTAGCTTCGGTATCTGCATCCAAGCGATAACATCTCTGATTATGACACCATCACAGTCTATTCCATCATATTGGATAGAGGTCACGTACCATTCAGGTATCCATCCTCTTATTTCGCTGTATTCTTCATGGTAATAGGTAAGCTCTAAGTGACCGAGATAGAATCCCCATTCCAAGTGGAACAGGGGTTTATGGCATTAGTATGGATTCCAAGTTGTATAATATGAAAAAAGACCATCAGGATTTTTATATAATCTTCCTTGAGAGTCAGACAAACAACTATCTGGACTTATGTAACCTTTATTTATGAGTGTTAAAGTATAGTCTACATAATCATCATAAAGCCAGAGATGCATTTGGTATCTTCCACGAGTGCTTTTTCCATTGTAGTAATCGTCTTGACCATACCCATAGATCATAAAGTCAAGTTCATTATCACTTATAACACTGGATATATCGATAGATGTATGCAACCATTCCTTATCTTCTATAGTATGGTCAACGTACAGAACTTCAGCATGGTTTGCATCTATTACAATATCTAATCGATTTTTCATGTACTCTATGTAAGGATATTGATCGGTCTTAGGATAATAAGTACCAGTAAATCTGTAAAAAGATGAATCAATCTCGCCCGTATCATCATCAAAGTCTTCACACCAAAACCAACTACCATCTACATCTTGTATATATGCTCCTGCATATGATGGGATAATCAGCATCATAACAGCAAGCATAGTTAATAAACAGATTGATATTCTTTTAGAAATCATAGTAATCTCCTTTATAAAAACACACTATACTACTGGTATTATCGTCACAAATATGAGGTTATATAAATTGATAGATTTCCACACACTGTATAAAGCCTCAGAAGCCTCATATAGACGCTTTACGGTGAGAAGTGATAAAGTGTAAGGGTGGAAGAAAAGTCTCGTTTAGCTCATTTTAGGCTTAGTAGTGTGAGGATGGAGAACCATTATATGAATACTAGAGAGTTTGCTATAGCAGTTCAAGAACAGTTAAAGAGTGAAGGATTCTCTGATTTCAGACTAGGGAAACAGACTCAGAGTAGGTTCTATGCTGTAGATCGAGATGGCAATCAGTACGATTTCAGAGTTAAATACTGCATCAAACCTAGAAAGCTCTATATGGCAGATGTAGGATTCATGGCTGGAAGTGCCAATGATGATATACCGTCTGTATTGGTTACTAATGGTACGGACATAACTAAGTTTGTTCAAAATCGATTTAAAGATGATAGAGTCCAAGTAGTTCTTAACTGGATACCTAATAATGAGATCATTAATCAGCTACATTCTGTAACGCAAATGGGTTAGGAGAAATATATGAAGTTACGTTTGCCAAAAGAGTATTTGATAAAAAAAGAGGATGGCTATATACCTATATTCATACTCAAACCACCAAAGGGTGTAGAAGAACTAACCGAGTATATTCTAAAGATGCCTCAAAAGGATGTTGAAATTACAGAAGATTCTATTGTTTTAAACAATGGCAATGAATGGGATAAGAAGCTCAGAGAGCATCGGTTCATGTTTGAAAAGGAAGTGAAAACTAAAGAGAATCCTTCCAAGAGATATAGATATACCGAAAGAGAAGCTTATATGCTCTACAAACGCATCGACGAACAAAAGGTAAATGCTAGAGCAGAAATGGCTCAGAACGGCTCTGGAAAGCTCATAAGAGCTTCTTATAGTGATTATGTAAACAATATGCTGCGTAAAGTAACAGAATGGCTTATAGCACCAGATTCTGATGATAAATGGGTATATGAGTTTTATTATGATCCATTGAAGAATACAGGAAAACACAAGAGAAGTGCCAAAGGATTCTCTATATTAGAAGAATACCCGGTGCCTGACATTGCTAAGATAATAAATTCAAGAGAAATGCTCCAATCTCTGCTACATGAATTGGATTATGTAAGAGAGCTTAAGCTAATCAACAATAGTTCAGAATATATCTACAATAGGAACGGAAAGTTTGTAAAAGCAATGACTCCATCTGAAGCCATTGCTTATATGGCATATAATATGATTCCTAAAAAAGCAAAAGAAACTAAAGCGTATTATGGCACATACCCTACACCTGAAGCAGAGAAGTTCATTGAACGCCTTTTAGAGCTTGGGGTAGGAATAGAAAAAGAGTGTGCTGACTTTATGGAGAGCTATAGAACTGAGCAGATAGCAAGGATTACAAGTGAAATTAAAGATTTAATAGGAATAGATATTGTACTGTAATCAATACCCCGGTTTTATTATTATATGAACCACATAGTCACTAAGTCAAAGAACTTACATTTTCTCTAACATAGTTTATAATCCATTCTAAGTATCGGCAACATTTAATTGTTGCCTATTTTTCGTTAAACTATGGTTTTACGCAAACATACGTTTGTGTATATGCGCCGTTTCCGGGACTCTACTGTGTGCCTAGAAGACTCAAATAGAGGCTTTATGCTCTCAGATGAACAAGTTATCGTCTACTCCATTAGAACGTCTTCTAGGTCATTTTATCCTACATACACAGTGAGTCAAAGCAGCATTTAACAGATGCCGAAATCATAATCAATAGTGTACACACCAATTTCATAATTCAGCCATCCGATGCCATATAACCTCGCTTTTTTGAAATAATTATAGTGGAAAGCACGTTTCCTATATTTTGGTAGCCACGTAAAGAAAGTTGGTACATGATATTTATATTTATATAGATGAAATTCCATTTGTTTCTCCTTCAGGTATCATACAAGATTCCATATCGACTTCACATGGTAACGGGTCATCACAGCTTAATCCGTCACACGCTAAAGCTTTACAATTATCATCATACTCGTTGTAGTATCTGCACCTTTTACAGTTGATCTCAGTGTCACCCATTATCCTTCACCTTCTGTCTTCGGTTTTACAGTAAATTCAATGTTGACTAAGACATCAAATTTCGGGAAGGATAATTCTACGGTTGAAGCTGTAGTATTGTTCTTCAAACATTCAGCACATAAATCAACAAGCTCCTTAGTAAAAGCCTTAGATATCGGGAATGACTTCTCCTCACTCATTTGAATAACTCCTTTCCAAGCATGACTAAAAGATTCAGGATGCCTACAACGGCAGCTAATATAAAAAGCAATACAACCACTTCAAATCCGATTACCATTGCAGTAAAAAGTGTCTCAATCATGCTTTCGCCTCTCTTGCTTTCTTAAGTCTCTCTGCCAGCTTCTCTCTCTGTTCATCACTCATCTGCTTTGGTGGATTGATTTTCACCCAAGAACTAGGTACGTGAAACAGCTCAGAATTGATGATTTGAACATCGGATGGATACTTCTCCGCTAACTTAGTAAGACGGTTATTCATAGCTGTACCCTCTGGCACTGTGGCAGTTGCCACCTTATCTCCGCAGACCCATTCTATAGCATACTCATTTGTCTCTCTCATTTCGTCACCTCTGGTTTAGATATAATACCTTCGTCTACCAGCATATTGAGGAACTTGATGGTATTGACCTGCATCTGCATATCAAACTTATTCTCGATCTCTTCAGCTTTGTAAAACTGTGTGAAGTTGTATCTACACATTCCTTCAAAGCAAGTAAAATGACAGTCAACTCTTCCTTCTTCAGAGAATCCAATCCAGAACTCGTCATCATCACAGAACGGTTTTCCTTCAAGATTGCATCCCTCGATATGACACCACCAATGCCCGGTCTTAATCATTGCTTGGTTATACCATGTATGTTCTTTCAACTTTTCCCAGTCAAGAACTTTAACCTTCTTGATATTCTTGGGAGTAAAGCCATACTTGTTTGGATATTTCTTAATCAAATCAAAATCAATGTAACGCCCCATTTTTTAAATCCTTCATCATATCATCAAATGTATATTCCATAGCTAACAGCGTAGAATGATGTCTCTTCCATGCTTCTACGAGATTTGACATCAGCATAGCTGTAGTTACACTTCCTACACCACCGGGAACTTTTGTAACCATAAGGTCATAATCATCCACAAGCCCATTAAAACTATCGAGATCAACATCACCCTGAAGCTCACCATTGACCATAGTTACACCACAGTCAATCACGCAAATCGTACTACCACCGATATCTTTGTATGTGAGCTTATGTGGCTGTCCCATAGCAGATACCACGATATCTTTATTGAAACTGTACTCGATGGGCTTATATTTGCTATGGGAGTGAACAATTTCTACAGTTGCATTCCTATTAAGCAGCTCAAGAGCTAATGGCTTACCAACCACGTTGCTACGTCCAAAGACTACGATGTTTAGTCCATCTAAATCCTTGTAAGTCTCTTCAAGAATCTTGATAACCGCATTCGCAGTACAAGGTACATAGTAGTCACCAGAGTGAGAAGCAAGCTTTCCCATGTTTGCGGTTGTGATACCGTCAACATCCATGTCAGGGTCTAACTCGTTTACAATGTAATTAACATCGAGATGTTTCGGTAACGGCATCTGAATCATGACTCCTGTTGAATCATGCTGAAGGTCACGGATTCCAGAAACAACATCTCCATCAGTACAATTCTCTGGAAACTGCTTAATGGTGAGTGTGATCCCAAGCTTATTACAGTAGTTCTGAATCTTCTTTATATAGGATGTACTGGAAGGATTATCACCAACCCGGATAACACCGAGAGTAATGTTCATCTGTCTATCCTCTATTTCTTTCTTGAGGTTATCCATAACCTCGTTTGCTATTGCTCTACAATCTATTGTCTCAATCATATATACCTCTTTTTTTCGATAATGCCGTATTACCTATACTTGTTTAATATAGTCAAGTAAGATTCAAGCATACGATTAGCAACTTCCTTATTACATTTATATGGCTCACAGAAAAGCCTATCGAAGAACCTTACATACGGATCACTTGAGTTACACTTCTTAGAAACGCAAGTGTTGTTACATGGAACGTAGAAGTCACATTCTTTACAAGGATTCCGCTTCAGCCATTTAAACAAGTTTTTCATGAGTTCTCCTTCGTCTTCCAACAAATTAATGCCATATCATCACGTTTTATAGTCACCTGTGGGAAAGCCTCTAAGAATCTTCTTGTATCAAATCCATGTTCAGTAACTATGTGATGACCGTTAGGTGTCTCTGCTTCGCCTAAGACATCTGTGTATGGACTAATTACGCTACGAATCATGCTCAACACAAGAGGGTCTTTAGTGTCTACATCTAATAACCAATACTTAGTAAGAGCATTCTCTTTCAGTGCAGCAATATCAGCAATGTAAGACTCTGAATGAAGAAGTTCTTTAGCTGTATCTGAGTCAATCAGCTTATGAATCAGAGCTTTCTTAACCTTCTTCAAATCCCTCGTATTCACTGACATATAGAACCTACACATCTCACCGGGGACACCTTGACTTACGAAATAATGGAAGTCATTCTTCAATTCCTCTGGCTTACGAGAAGTAAGGAAAGAAAATCTTCTCTGTTTAAATCCCAATATGTCTTTATTATCCTTATTTCTTGAAACGAAGAGAACTACTCTTACATCCTCAGTAGTCTCTTCACTCCTGCTTGAATCCCACTTATTACTCATATCAGCCTCACTTAGATGCTATTGCAAGAATAGCAATACAAATGATAACGAAGAGTAACCAAAGGGCTACTGGAATCCAAAGTGGAGCAAATACCCATACCCAAGACAATGCAATTACTTTGCAAAGCTTCAGAGCAATAAGTACGACAGTCAGAAGACTACCAAAAGTAAGTCCACCGCTTACAGTTACATGAGTGTTATTTTTGTTATCCATAATTTTTATCTCCTTTATTCTTCAAATCCTGCACCATACATATAGTCGTAGTCGCATTCCCATTTATCTCCGTTAGGAGTAGTTACCTTTACCACATAAGGAGGTTCACACGAAACGAAGTGGAACTTATAGCCTTTATGCTCATAGTCGAACTCGTCATAGTCCCAGCAATCTCTATTACCCTCATAATTCTCAAGTTCTCTATGGTCATAATAGATTCTTGGAAGTCCCTGTTTGTAACATAGAACTTCGATATGCTCATCTCTGATAATGCCGTGAACAGTATCAAGTCTATATGGTGGAAAACTAGGATGAGCATTCTCTAATTCTCTCTGTCTGACACCATTCTTATAAACAAATGCACCATAATCACTGTATGCCATAATTATCACCTCGCCACTCCTACAAGCTCATCTAGTAACTTATATGCTCTGTGTAGATCATCATCAGACAACTCCTTGAAGTTTATCTTCTTAATTGAATCCCGGTAATTATAACAAGCTCTCAAATAGTTGACTCTGCTGTTCTGTTCAAGCATCTCTTGTGTTGCTGTAAGATAAATTTCAGTATCACCCTTTAATTCTCTTCCTGCCTCAGTAACGAATTTTGTTCTCTTAGGTGTGACTCTTTTTAACTTACAACGAACATACACAAGTCCTAAATCTTCCCAACCGTAGGTATAATTACGAACTATATAAAATTCGTCACCTTCATTTAGTTCACGTAAGTAATGTTTTTCCATATTATTCCCCTTTACACCTTTGTAGGCTGAGATTCAGATGTTTCTTCTTTTCTTCTCATCTCAAGTACATATGGAAGATTTGGAAATGAAATACTGTAAGAGTGATTATCTTCCATGTTGTGCATGAACCATTCAAACACGGCTTTGATTGCTTCATCGGTAACAATTTCTCTCTTTCCAGTCCACATTTCAAATCCCTTCCCGGTATCCTTCAAAGTACCGTAGTAGATAGTATTTGTGATAGGACTAACACCCATCCCTTTACGTTTATCGCCTTTCATAAATTACCTCGTTCTTGTCATCTTTCTAAAAATTATGATTCTGTTATTTCATAAGCTTTTGGTTTAGGTTTCCAAGCAATTACTTGCTGATACTTGGTTTTAGCCCAACAAGTCTTACCTCTGAAAGAATCAAAACCGACCTTAACTACATCTTCATCGACGTTACCCCAATAACAAGGATGATATGTGACTAGATATTCACCTTGCTCTTTAGGGAGTCTCTCTGTTATTGGAATCCAATCAGATTTATTCAGTTCTTCAAGCTTCTTTGCTACCTCTAAGAAGAAAGAAGGTTTGATATGAGTTTTGATGTGTTCTGCTTTATAACGCAGCACATTAACCATTGCTTTAATCGTCATTGTGTTTTACCTCTTAATCCACAGAATCAAGTTACGAAAACCACCAGCGAGTATGTAGAGCAGAATCGCTGTGCCAAGCCAGTGCCAAAAGTCCTGAAAAATAAAATTCAATACGTCAATCATCTGTTATCTCTTATATGCCTTAAAGTATTTGCACTCATCATGGAAAAACTCATCCAAGTTACATTTACGCTTCTTACGATTGCAGCCGTTCCATCCGCAGAAGTATGTATAGTCTTCTGCATCCTTCTCTTTGTACCTTATCGAGTAACGACATTCTTTAGGATTGGATGGCATAAAATTCACAAGAATCTTCATACTTTTGCCTCATTCTGATCCGTGAGCTTCTTCCAGATACTCTGAGCTTCGTTCCCGGTAATCACCTTAATAATCTCACAAGATGAACCAAACAAACTTGTACTTTCTCTGGTGACGCAAATTACTGGAACTCCTTCTGCTGATGTCTCAAATGTTACTGTTCTCTTATTCATATTCAACCTCTTTCATATTTAATATAATCATGTGTAAAATATTTATTTAATCAATTCTTTTCTATAGAATTGATGTAAGCGTAAAGAGCTTTCTTTACGATATCTTTCTCAAAATCGTACATGAGCATTGGTGTTTTCACATTATCAATCACTCCAATGACATGACGAGCAGCACAGATATCTTTGCTCTTCTCTATATCAATCTTCTCTGCCATAAGTAAGCTCCTCTCTTAAGTTGATGATGGAATTATACTACAGCCCTTTAATAATGTCAACTGAGATTTGCTTCTTTTTCAAGGTCTGCGATATCTTCAAGAATATCAAGTACGGTAACTACCTGACCACAAGTATCAGCCGTAGAATCACCTTCTATAGAGATGTTACAAAGCTGATATTCGTCACCTTCCGTAAATGAAAGAGTCATAGAATTACCACTATCTCTTACAGTGATAGAAGGTTTTCCATACACACTATGAAGCTGACAAGAAACTGTATTATCGGCAGATCGAGCTATTGCGATAGGGAACTTACCGTCCTTCTTCAGATATCTTGAACCCTCAGACTCAAAGCTAATGTCATCTCCGGGAATCTTATCAACCGTAAGATTATGCTGCTCTGCAAATTTGTTAAACCAATTAACAATACCTGTTACAAATTCATTCTTATTCATATTCAACCTCACTTATTTCTTTGCTTTGCCTTTGTAGGTTTTGCTCCTCTATACAAAATCTTGTGAGCTTTCTCAATAACCCAAGGGTCTTTCAGAGGCAAGAAAGCTCCACTACTAGCATCCCAGTCCTTGAATGCTTCGTACCAACCTACTTGTTTTGATATTTCAGGATAATCAGCTTGAAGCTTTCTAAGCTCTTTAGCCCAAGCATCCCAGTTCTTATCAGATACTACGTTCTGATCCATCTCATAGTAAATACATGAGTGGACTAACATAAGTAACCTTAACTGCTGAATCCTCTCTGCGGTCTTCAGATCGTCACCAGAGAAGATTTCATATAGATTCACATTGTTTTCTGTCTTCACAGTTCTTCCTCGTCCAGAACTCCATGAGAAGCCTCATATACAGCCTTTGAGCCATAATCATATAAATAGCTTGAAACCTTTTTATAAGCTTCGTCTGTAACGTCCTCAGAGAAACCTTTGTATGCTGTTCTAGCTGGGAAAGCTCCTAAGACTTCATCTTCAACTTCATCTTTCATTTCCAAGACTATCGCCCATCCGAAAATATGCAGAAATGTATTAACGAATGTAAGCAGTCCGGTATCTCTGAACTCTTTCCATGTCTTCTTACGGATTACATCTGTATCACAATTATGCTTCATTTTGTCTCCTTATATACAAGTGGTTTTCCATCGGCATCATAAAGCACAGTCAGAGTACCCCAATTATCAGAACCCTCAGACCGCCAGTATTCAACCCCGGTTCTTGAATCGTAAATGATAGAACCATAAGCTTCATCAGATACTTTAACAAAGTATGTAGTTGCAGCTCTGTCAACGGTTCTCTCGTTAGCACAACCTACAAGCATCAAGCTTGTGAGTAAGATAATCAATTTCTTCTTCATTTATTCTCCTCTCTGATACGGTGCGTTCCACCAACCAACACTAAATGCTAAATAATCTTCACCTTCACTTATCATAAGACCATGATTATAAATACTAGCCCCTCTGCTAAAATCCTCTCCTGTTATAGCCTTTATCACATCTCCATTAGTTGCTCCCTTTGGAAGTGGAACACCGTCCTTGATATACTTTACAAGCTTCTGAGCGAAGTTCTCTCCGCAAGTTATGCTGTACGATTCTTTAATATCTTTATATGTAGATTTAGGTATATCAATTAGAACCTTCATCCGTCACCTCTTTAAGCTGTTTCAGTGCATTTACCATCTCTGGGAAATGTCTGCCAGTTTTTGCATAATCCTCTAAATTGCTAGGATGACTTACGTTCCCATGAGAATCTAACATTTTATAAGTTCCAAGACATCTATCATGTAAAATCAATATTTTGTGTTCTCCTGTGATTTTATCAACATACTCATCTCCAACATTGATTTCCGATGGCTTCTGTTCCAACTCACGGATTTTCTCGATAGCTTCTGATGCTGTAACGTCTACAAAAATAATGTCATCAGAGTTGTCTGGAAATAAATCGTTTATAATGTCGCAAGGCATTTCGTAGATTATCCCTGCACACTCCCAAGCTTCGTTACGACATCTAATTGTCCATCTTTATAGCCCTCTTCATACGCTTCTTTAGCTATATTATGAACCAAGTCTAATAGTTCCTTCGGTATCTCAAAATCCTTCATGATTTCTCGCTTTCCGCTTTAAGCACTGTTGGAGCTTGCATTATACTTTTATAAGTGTAACTTTCTTTCCAAGTCTCTTCAGCTAAACCTCTTGGTCTTTCTGTTTCAAGATATTTGTCTGCATCAATCAAGCGTCCATAACCCTTTGGAAGTGGTACACCTCTTCTAATCGCTTCTAATCCCCACTCTTTCATTTCAGCAGAGAATGTGTTATATAATTCACTTTTTATCACATTATATTTTTCATCGTCTATGTTAATTACTATCTGCATCCTACACCTCACTTTCCGACTTGTATGCATATTTCTTTTCAATCCGTTCAAGATTATCAGCAAACTCAGTCAAGGCTTCTGCTATCTCTCTCGATTCAGTAATAAGATTTTTTAAATGTAATTCTGCTGTGATTTCATACTTTGCCATTATGTTTCCTCACTTTCTGACGTATCTATAATAGGTATCAAATCCTCTGCGAAGTTTACCCACTCCTTGTTCCTTTCCTGTGGCTCAACCATACAGCAACCACATTTACAACAATAAGGGCTATCCATATAAGGATTATTATTTTCACCAGTCCAAATAACATCTCCACAATTAGAACATTTGTACTTATGAAATAAATTGTCTACTCGTATCCAATGCCCTGCCTTTGGCTGTTTTATTTCCTCAACGGTTTTCCTTATGACTCCGTTATATCTCGGACAACAATGCTTATCTTGGTTATATTCTGAACAATCGTGACACCATTCATCGGGATTATAACAAGGCTCTTGCTCTTTAATCTCTTTCAATTCACTCAACCAGTCTGCAAGCTGTTTAAAATCCAAACAGCCTTGTAAATTGCCGTGAGTGCGTTCATATTCGGCATTACTTTTATATCTCGTAATTGCTTCGTCAAGTGTCATTCCTTATCCTCGCTTTCTGAACCTGTCGGGGTTTCTGACAACTTCTTATCTTTTATGTCAGGAACATTTTTTGCACCACACAAATTACAATATTTAAAGGTCTCTAATGGCTCACTATGTTTTGGTTTCAGATAACAGCCACATTCCGAACAATGATATACTTTGTGACCATCTGCACTTACATAGTCATATATCCAATGACCTATTTTTATCTTTGGTTGAACAGATGACAAATTATGAGAATTATTAACTAATGATGATGCTGTTTGAAATGCCATTCTGATTTTTGCATCTTCAAAATCATTTGAATGGTTTGTTAAAAACTGAACTGTTTCAGCTCTACTTATAGCATCCTCTGACTGTTGCTCTAGGGCTTTCAACTCTTTTAATAACTCCCACCCTTTAGTGGTTATAGTACATAACATTCCATAATTAATTGGAAGATTATCGTTAATGTGAGCATCTTTAAGACTCTGAATATTTGCTACGAAGCCCCTTATTAAGTTCATTTCTTCTCTAGTCATGACTTCACCTCATTCATCTTGCTCCATTTGGCGTTAAGTTTATCCATGATCCGATAGTATTCACCATCTGTTAGCACATTATCCATCCACATTTTCAGCATAGCGTCTGAACATTCTCTGTAGCCTATAGGCTTTATTTCTAGGGCTTTGATAGCTTCTCTGCAAGAATCAACAGTGATTTTATCCATGTCATTTCTTGGCTCTTTGAATGTTTTCCCTGTGTTCGGGTCAAAAAGAAACATGTCTATCGTAAATTGCAAACCTTGTATTATTTGCTCTTTTGTCATGTCTCTACCTCACTTTATCAAAACCCCTATTACCGCAGGTAAAGTAAAGAATATAAATGTGTTAATCAGTCTTTCAGACAATGGAACAGCCAAGTTCTCTTTACCGATTTCTTTACAATCTGTACTCCATAAAGCAAGTACAACACCATACACAAATATGTTTATCATCGCAAAAATTGTTATCACTACAATCATGCCTTTACCTCTCTAACATTCTTCTTCCACAGTTAGGACAAAAGTTAGCTCCCACTAAAGCTCCATTACTTCTTCTGAACTGTGCAAGCCCTTTACAAGAACTACATAATTCTTCATAAGAGAAATGCCCGTAGTCATCCATGTAAAGCCTACCTGTATTTATCCAATATCCTATCCCCTGTCCTTTAATAGTATCAACTCTATTAGCAACGATTTTACGAGGCATAGGTGGGACATTCTTCTGTAAAGGAATATCATCTCTGACACTTGATATAGTAGATTCAGCTTTACAGCTCTCACAGTCTTTGAGTAAACCAACTTTATACAGACAATCGAATTGCTCCAATTTTTTAATAGCTGCTTCGATTACTTCATTATCATCTGATGTGACATAACATACGGCATTGTCATATTCATTCGCCTCTTTATGGATATCATTCAGACGATTGACTATCTCTTTTATCTCCATCACATACCTCTTCGTAATGCTTCAATAGCTTTATCGTATGAAGCTGCTATTCTCATTTCTGCCTGTTCTCGTATATAACGAGTTTCCTCAGAATAATCATCCCATGCAATACCTTTATTCTTCTGAAGCTCTAACCACTTAATTGCTTCTTCATTCGTTATGTTAAACATATCTACCTCACATCATGTTCTTAACATCTTCAATCATTATCAGGATTTCATCTACAGAAGGATTACTCTCAGAGATTCTATGAGATAGTATATTCAGACTATCAACCCAACCTCTGGAATAGATCATCTTATTAGATTCTTCCTTCAGGAGTATCTTATTTATAATCTTCTTTATCATCTTACTTCTCCAAGTACACTGTAAGCTGTGAATGTTTTTCTTCATGAGAAACATCTAATGCCAGTTTACCGAACTTCTTAATAGCTTCACTGTAAACATAAGTACCTTGAAGCTTCTTATTGATGTAGACCGTAACCTGAGTTCGATCCGTGTAGTCCCAAGCTTCTGAGGCACATTCTTGTAGAGTTACCATGTCTTATCCTTCCAACCGCTGCCAACAACTTTTTTGCCATGTTCAAAAATTTCGTTTGTATCAAAATCGTCACTACTTACGGCTCTGTTATATTCAATGGCTTTTCTCTTTAAATAAATCATGTATTCATTACAAGAAAACATACATCTGAGCTTATTTTTCATTTTATAATTTTCATGGTCATATCTAACACATGACTTACATTTATTTATAGGGTAATCCATTGCTTTTATCCTCAGATAGTTACAAACAGATCAAATCCAAATGACTTATTTACATCATAGATACGGTTCTCATGTCTGAAGGTCAAACTGTCATTGTCTGCACCGAGCAGCATGATACTGTCTCCAACCTTAAGAGCTGAAAGATGCTTCTTAACAGAATCTCCAATCTTCTGAATCTGGAACTTATCTCCCGGTATAAACTTGTCTGCGAAAAAATTAATGTTCATCATAATCATTTATCTCCTTTACTTATTCAATGACATTCCTTTAATGTTACACCCTATTATGTGCTTAAGTATCATGTCTGCATCATCTACATAAAGCTCTTCTCTAGTTCCACAAAGCTGATTAACTGTATCTGAAGTCCAAGAGTACACATGAGGGATATTGTCATATCCTCGTTCCTTGATAATCTGCTCAACGTACTTCTTATTAATGTTCGTACCAACTAGGATGGAACAACCATTCTTATGAGCTTGCTCAATAATCCAAGAAGTCTTTCCTTCACCTCGATTAGCTATCTTATAGTTCATATATTTCCTGCCTTTTGTTTAATTTCATCATCTGAGTAGTATTATACTATTTAATTCTATCATGTCAATAGTTTTAATAAAAAAATTCAGATATATCAGCATTTCTGCCGACACATCTGAATCTATGCTTAATTGTTAATGTACAAGCTCAATCTTCATAATACCGTCTGTTATATTTCAGTAGAACCTTACATCTGCATTTCTTTGGAATCCGTACATAATGTCTGCCAAAGACTTTAAGCTTAATCCGATCAGTAATCAAATTGTCCTTACTGAGTGCATATCCTTTTAATGAATATGGTACATAACGACAAGTAAGGCTGGAATAGTTGGAAAACATAAGTCTTTCCAAATCAATCAGTTCTCCGGGCTTACCAAGAGCAATCCGGGGCATGATAAAACCTTTATCAGTAAAAACACGCTTAACCTTCATCTCTTCATCATCCTCTTGATCTCTCTCAGAGTATCACCGATATCTGAAACTCTCAGATAAATCCACAGTAGTAGGTCAACGAAGATAATCTTATCACCGCCAACTTGGTACACCAAAGCTAGAATTACTGTCATAACACAGATAAACATATCGTATATAAACCAAAAATGTTTCTTATCGTCCATAATATCTCCTCTTATTCGTAACAGTAGTAAGCTCCATGAGTATGTTTCCAGATGCCCTTACCCTGCTTAAATTCAGCCTGATATACTACGTTTGAAGGAATCTGCGAACCGTTCTCAAGAAGGTATCTAGCAGCTCTCCAAGACTCTGCTGATGGCTCTCTGAAGAAGTTGCCATCCTTGATGCAAGCGTACTGTAATGGCTTTGTTCGGAACACAACACCACGTACTGTATGTGAACCCTTACTCCACCAATCACTACCGTGTACTCTGTTAAGAACTACAGACCCGGTATAAATCTTATCTTCCCAAGACTCAACACCCATCTCCGCATCAATGACATGAGCTAAACAGTAATAGTCATCATCTGAGTACATAGGTGGTTTCTCTTCTGTTAAATAATCCTGTGCTACGAAGTAATAATTACCGTCAGCTCCGAGAATCATAGCCCATCCATCCTTGGCGCAAAGAAACTCAACAGTATCGCCTCTGTGAAGCGTTACAGCAATAGGTGAATCAGTGTTAGGCTCAAGTCTCACATTAAGGTCTGCGGCTGCATAGAAGGTGTGTGTATCATCAACCTCATTCAGAGCATCCTGATAGACGGTAGGTATTGCATTGTAGTTGTTGTTTGATAACTCCATTGCCTGTCCAGAGACAGGTCGCACCATAGAAATAATGGCAATCAGTAAGGCTGTTGCTAAAAACTTATTCATAATAGTATTCTCCTCTTATTCTTCTTATTTATTTTTAAATTTCATCCAAGTCATCTTCTGCATCCATGCAGTCTGTGTACTTGGGGTTATTCTGTTTGTAATAATCTCTGGCATAAGCCACAGCTTCTTTATGTGAATCAAAGCTCTTAAAGAACTCTGGTGATCCGAACTTTGTTGTCTTTGCACTCATTTCCTCTGAGTTCCAATTACTGTCAACGATAAATAAATCGTTACCCTTTACAATAAATGTCTTATCCTTCTTATCCATATAAACCTCGCCTTTAATATAGTCATGTGTAAGAATTATTTAAAATTCTCACACATGAGATGCCTGAATTAGTTCTTTCCAGTTGAACCGAAACCGTTACGATCTGCGTTACCAAGTTTTTCTACAGCCTCAAACTCAATAACTGGCTGATGCTCCATGATACGGAACTGACAAACTCTGTCATACTTCTTAATCTCTGTATCCCTTGTTGCATATACTGGCATACACCACTCATCATTGTCTCCGCAGTATGTCTCATCAATGATACCCATGTGGTTTGTCTGAATGATATGCCACTTCTTATAGGTGGATGAACGTGGTACAATGTGAGCTTCATAACCCTTTGGAAGTTCCATAGCTACTCCAAGAGGGATAAGGGCAAATTCACCTGCACGAAGCTTAATATCCTTATTAGCTCTCAGATCAATCCAGTCACCCTTCTGAATCTTCTCAAGGGGTAACTGATTCTCAAAATACTTAATTCTAATTCTTTCCATAATTCTGCTCCTTACTTTATGTATAATGTAATTTCATTTGTTTCGATTGTCTTAGGGACATCAATCACTCTCTGATTAGATGAACCCCGGTATTTCAGATTCAAGTCTCTTAACGAGCTGTCATACTGACCATCTACCAAGATATCTATATTTGATAAGATAGACTTTCTCAGTAAAGAGATTTCATCTGGTTTATGCGGTGCTGAAAGATGTTCATAGGTGTATCCGCTGTAAAGCCATATCTTACGAGTGTTACCGAATCTTACTCTTATCTCATTGATGAGACTGTTAACACCAGCAACATTCTGTTCTGCCATAGGCTCACCACCTAAGATAGTGATACGCTCTACATAGTCTCTGGATGCCATGTCCAGAAAACGCTCTTTGGCTTTATCATCGAATACTTTACCGTCCTCAAAGTTCCAAGCGATTTGATTAAAACATCCTTCACAGTGTATAGGACAGCCCTGTACAAACAGAGCTACACCTATACCTTCACCATTACTTATATCCATACGTCTGATTTGTGCGTAATTCATTTATTTAACTCCTTAGATAAACTGAAGATAGTAGTCAGAATTACTATGCTTAATCCCATACTTCTTATGGATTCTAGCTCTCTTACGAGCATTCTTAGGATGGTAAACACCGTTTCGGTCTTTATATCCTCTCGTTAATTCAGGAACAAATCCACCTATGGAATCACTGTAAGCTTGTTCAACCATGTAACCACATCTATCACAGTAACCATGTTGTTCTACTACGCCCCAGTATTCTTCAGTGTATTGAACGTATTGATAACCTTTAAATCCGCAAACAGGACATTCATTATTCCTCATTACTTATTCCTCTGTATCATCAATGTGATATACACGGTCATGAATATCGCCCATACGACCCTGATTTGATCCGTTCTTGGAAGTGCCTATATAACCACAAACTCTGAAAGCTATATCCATCTTAGTTCCATCTTCATTTCCGCAGTTAGGACACTTCCAAGTGAGTTTACCCTTCTCGTCAGATACGATAGGGATATCACCCTTATATCCACAGCACTCACAGTAGCAAGACTTTGTATTGATTTCAGCGTACATAATGTTCTCATACATATACTGAATAACCTTGATAAGTGCTGGCACATTCTTCTGCATATCGGGAGTCTCGATATAACTGATAGCACCACCCGGGGCTAATCTCTGGAACTGAGACTCGATACGAAGCTTCTCAAAAGCATCAATCTCCTCGAATACCGGGATATGGTATGAGTTTGTAATATAGTTACGGTCATGACCATCAATTCTCTCAAAGACATCATCACCGAAACGCTTCTTAAGGCACTTTGCAAACTTGTATGTTGTACTCTCAAGAGGTGTGCCATACAGAGAGTAATCAATATCCTCTGCCACCTTCCACTTTGTACAAGCATCGTTCATATGCTGCATTACCTGAAGACCGAACTTCTTACCGATACCTTCATCACTCTGAGAGTGTCCTGTCATAGTCTTTACACATTCATACAGACCAGCGAAACCAAGAGAGATTGTTGAGTAACCATGATAGAGAAGCTTATCAATAGGTTCACCCTTCTTAAGTCTTGCTAACGCTCCATATCTCCACTGAATAGGCGATACATCTGAAGGAGTACCAAGAAGTCTCTCATGTCTGAGTCTCAATGCTCTGTGACAAAGCTCAAGTCTTTCATCAAAAAGCTCCCAGAACTTATCAAAATCACCATTAGATGAAAGAGCTACATCTACAAGGTTGATGGTTACAACACCTTGATTGAAACGTCCATAGTATTTGTGTTTACCGTTGTAGTTCTTTGCATTAGCGATATTGCCTACCTTATCTGTAAAACGGTCTGGCGTGAGGAATGATCTGCAGCCCATGCAAGTGTATACATCACCCTTATAATCAAGCATCTTCTTCTCAGAGATGTAGTCTGGAACAAGTCTCTTTGATGTACACTCCGCAGCAAGCTTTGTAAGGTAATAATATGGCTGTCCTTCGTAGACATTATCATCCTCAAGGACATAGATTAACTTAGGGAACGCAGGTGCAACCCAAACACCATCCTCATTCTGAACGCCCTTGATTCTCTGCTTCAGAACCTCTTCAATAAGCATTGCGAGATCATCTTTCTCAAGCTGGCTCTTTGCTTCATTCAGATACATAAAGATGGTAATGAACGGTGCCTGACCATTAGTTGTCATTAGCGTTGTAAGCTGATACTGAATCGTCTGAACACCTTTCTTTATCTCGTCACGAAGCTTCTTATCGACTACAGCTTCAACTTTTCTCTTCTCTTCATCTGAGAATTTGTCTCTTAGCTTTTCAAGAACAAACTCAAAATTGCAGATTGTTTTCTCACGTAAAGCTTTACGAGATACATCAACAAATGGTGCAAGGTGAGCTAAAGATACGCTCTGACCACCATACTGATTTGAAGCTACCTGTGCAATGATCTGAGTGGTTATTGTACAAGCTGTACTGAAACTGTGGGGCTTAGTGATACCTGTCTCAGAGATAACCGTGCCGTTCTGAAGCATATCCTCAAGATTAACTAGACAGCAATTATGGAGTTTCTGAGCAAAGTAGTCTGCATCATGGAAGTGAATAATACCATTGTCATGAGCCTGTACTAAGTCAGGTGGAAGAAGATATCTTCTTGTAGCATCGGTAGAAACGATTCCAGCCATGTAATCACGCTTTGTTGGATTCAGAATTGGATTCTTGTTAGCATTCTCGCCCTTCCAGTATTCATTATCATCCTCGATAAGCTTATTGATGTCCTTATCAATGCTGTTCTCAACGGTGTGCTGATATTCCTTGATAGCCCGGTATCCTTCGTAAGCCTTTGCTGTCATCTTCTGTTTATGTGAAATTAAGTGAGAATACACATCCTTCTCGATGCTGTGTATATCTACTACATCCTCATTCTTATAGCTCTCCTCAAGCTCATTTGAGATAGCTTCAGCTACTCTTGGCTTGTTCCCATCTCCAAGACCAGACTGCATAGCCTTAAGGATAGCTTTATAAATTCTGCTCTTATCAAAAGGAACTCGTTCACCCTTACGATTAATTACTTCTAACAATGTATAACCTCGCTTTCTTAATATTTATGTTTAATAACATCATGCGTGATGAATTGTTTTAACACCCTATCTATAGGTATGTGATGGAGCTTCTATGCTATGAAGCATACGGTAAAACTCAACCCATGAAGAACATCTAATATCCTTCCAGTCATTGTTCCAGTCAGTAGGCATTCCGAAGCAAATCTTATATAGAGCATTGGAAGTCTTGAGATTCTTTGAATTATCATCAATCAAAACTCCGCAGCTCATATCTACTGAAGACTTATCATGAGAATCTTCAGGCAGCCCAGTGATCTGAATATTTCGCATCTGAGGAAATGTCTTCATTAAGAAGATAGTCTTTCTCAGAATGTTCTCCTTACTACCGATAGTAACAAAGTTAAATTCATCACCTTCCTCGATAAGCTTATCAATGACTTCCTTACAATCTGGCATCAGTTCAAGACGTTCATCGAAGAATCTCTCTGTGCTGAAATACTTCATGAGAACTTTCTTCTTAGTACACTTCAGTTCATGGAAATCCCATGAGTTTACTGCATACCAAGGAATCTTCTCGTAGCCCTCTGCATCGTAGTAATCCTCATCATAGAGGTCTACTATTCTCTTTACGGAGTTGGTAACAACTCCATCAAAGTCACAATATATTTTCATCTGTTATTCCTCTGTTACAATTCCACACTCAATAGCACTACCTCTACTGAAATACCAGTCTTTCTTTGAATCACAGACAAATTCCAATTCACTCATAGGAATTTTAGTTCTTTCATAAACAAATTTCATAAGGGTTTTATTTAGAATCTCTGTCTGTTCTATATCTTCTTTAATAGAAGTAAGAGTACCTTTAACACCTGTACTGATCTGATGATACATGAACCGAGCAAATCTACCAGCGTATCTCTTACTACCAGCAAGATAGAGCATCAATCCCATACTCATGCAGAAACCATCACAATATGTATAAATCGGAGTCTTAGACTCTACCATAAGACTTAGAAGAGCATTTCCTTCGTAAACATAACCGCCTTTACTATCAATATGGAAGTGAATAGGTTTGCGGTTATAATTCTTCTTGCTCTTATCTTCCGCATCATCCTTATTGATTAAAGTACGGAAAGCCCAAATCAGCTTACTAACGCTTGTCTCGTTAATCTCACCCATAAAGGTAATGGTGCGAGATTCTTCATCTGTCTGAATCAATGGTTCTTTTTCCATTCTATTTACTCCTCAATCTCGTACATACATCCTGCAAGTAGCTGTGCGTGAAAGCTACATAAGTCTGTCTCATAAGGTTTAACATCACTGAATTTATGTATCTTATTCCCATGACAATCTACAACCCACTGTACGATAGTTCTAGGAGCTGTAATGGACATAATAGCCTTACGATTACATCCATTACAATCGCAAAATCGTTTTGTCATACTCACTTCTCCTCATTAAATATCATCAAGTCTGCATAAGGAAGTGTTTTAGCCCAGTCACAGAACTCATGCCACTCTGAAAGCTTGTGGTTCTTACGCTGTCTTACGATGTTGCGGATCACAGCATAGTTAGCTGACCAAGTTTCCTTATACTCATAACCCATTGGCATGAACTGTCTCATGATACGGAAATAAGTGTAATCCTTAGTCTCAAGAAACTTCTTACGGAAGAAATTAACAGTATCAAGCTGTCCCTGCCAAAGAGCTGTATATTCTCTCAGAAGCTTCTCATTGTCATTAAATCCTCCAGGAATGTCGATAGCGAGATCATCAAGTGTGAAGTCTCTTGATGCACCCTTGTGCTGCATTGAACATGAATCTGTTGTTGTAGCAACCTTGTACTGATCCATCTCTCTCCACCAATAAACCGGGGCTGTAATGTCTGTAGTAACGTATATCATTCTGAGGAACTTAGAATCTGAATCAGAAGGAGCGTTGCATAATGCCTTTACTGTCTTTCTGTCATTGTCTCCTAAGATGATAGAACCCTTATTATCCACCATAGAATCGCCTCTACTCCAAGAGTTCATTGGATTTCTCATTCCTCTTAAAGCACTGAGCATTCCCATAACTTCTGTATTCTCAAACTTCATCCTGTCTCTCCTTACTTGTTTACACTTAAGCTATTTGCGTATTCCATACCCTTCCCTGTAAGAGAAAATCTGGTGTCATCATCTTCATTATTGACATATTTCTCATCAATATAGTCATTTTCCTCAAGAAGAACCAGAAGCTTATCTTTAAATTCCTCAATGGCTTCAATCTCGTTATCATATCCCTTGATAGCTTCAAGAGCATATGTAGAATCCTGTTCTGAGAAGATTTGGAAAGCAGCAAGCTCAAGAATCTTGTGGTTTACATACCAGCAAGCCTTAAATAAATCCTCAAGTGTTTTATCTTTGAACTTCTTACCTGCTCTGCTGATATACTTCACAGCATTACCGAGCGAAAATCCAAGCTTCTTGTCGATAATGAAGTCAATTACTTCAATCTTTCCATCTGTATAGTGAGATGGATGAGTTACAATGTTGTTCTTTGTTTCGTTTTCCATAACTTATACCTCTTAAACATTTAATAATATTATGTGGTTAGAAAACTTTTTGCCGTGGTTTCCTAACCACCTTGATTATTATATCACTTATTATTGCTGTGTCAACAATTAATTATATCATCTGATAAAAATTTTCCCCACTGTTCACCCATTGCTTCGGCAACTCCCGGAAACGTCTTACTACGGATAAGAGATCTGTCCTTACCAGCCTTAAGAGCTTCAAAATACCACTTCGGCTGTCTCTTCTTTTTACCGTCTTTAGTAGTGAACTCATACCACTCAAGCTCTGGCTGTTCTGTAACCTTTGGTTCTAACTTAGGTACTCCAATCTCCCATAAACAAGTAGACTTAGCATAGTTATTTCCGAACATCCAAGGTTGTATAATTTGTGACGGATCACGAGGAATACCGTACTTCTCGCAAAGCTCTGGATAATACTCTTTCACGTAATCCCCGGACATAATACCGATAGGATTCTCTATTACAATGTGGTCACAATCAGCCTTAAGGAACTGGCAGAAGAACTCAATACCTTCCTTCTGTCTACCATCTTCACGCTTCTTCTCAAAGTGCCTAGCTCCACTCACAGCTAAGTGAGTACAAGGTGGGAATGCTATAATCATATCCCATTTACGTTTAATAATGTGGCGTGTACCGTCAACAGTTGAAAACTCACAGTTACCGTTGAGCAGAGGTAATACATCTTCTTGTATATGCCACTCAGGATGACCGCCACTTTCGCCTAAAATGTCACAAGAATAGGCGGTAAATCCTCTTTTACGAAAAGCCTCGGTAACACGCTGAGACTCTTCACAAGCTACTAATATATTTATATCTTTCTTCTCCATATTCACTCTCCTATTTCTTCTTCTACAGAAAACAAATCCAACCAAAACTCAAACTTATCTGGAATAGGTACATACTTAGGTTTGCCAGTTGTAGGGTTTATCTCACCAGACTTCTCTCTCTGATTCTGTTTCTTTGTAGACCTTATATACAGCAATGAACCTACACCAATGGGATCAACACCATCCAAGCTACGATTCCACACCTTACAAGTATTTACTCTTCCATCAGCTACACGATAAAGCGTGAGATTTGAGAAAGCTTTCTTCTCTTCTATATCTTGAACGATATAGTAACGCTTATTAGCACTGGGGATAGTTGTAGAACACACACCAAGTATCTCTGACTCCCATCTGAGCTTCAGAGCTGGATTCAATGGTGCTACATTCAGATTCTCAAACAGTAGAGGATAAAGCGTATCTACATCAATCTGATTGTATAAAGTCTTTGTCTCATGACCATACTGAGCAATCAACTCTACAGGAAGATTTAGATCATTAATCTTTTTCTTACTTAACTGCTTAAATTCTCCATAATCTAAACCTTCACAGATTGCTTGTATTTTCAGGAGTGTAGGAATATCACCATAACAATCAAAGTAATCTATCTGTATCAGCTTTCTTACTACGGTAGAATTGATACCTACATTCTTCAAAGCTAATGAAGCTTCATAAAACGTCTTGGGTTTGTTTTGGCCAAGTTCACAAAGCTTCTCAGCTACAGTCTCACCAAATCCTTTGATAATTGATAAATTGGGTGTAATCATATGACGTTTCTCATCAACGTGAACCAACCTATTATCGTCACCGAACTTATAACTACCACTGACATAACCAAAGAACTGTAATGCCTCTTTGAACAGTGCAGCAACTTTCTCTTTCTTGCCTTTGCGTTGATAGTGTCTGATTGCTACCTCGTAGAATACAGCGGTATGATGTGCCTTAAACCATGCTGCATAGAGACTATCACCTGCCATAGAAAGAGCGTGTGGCGCATTGAAAGAATAAGCTGCGGCATCAGAGATAACCTTCCATACTCTCTCAAAGTTATCCATATTACCGAAGTCTTTCTGCCAAGCCACCCTTAGTTCTTGAAGAAGATGTTCCTTCTTCTCGCCTTTAAGCTTCTTCTTAGAAATGCTCTTTATGACCTTATATGTCTCTCCCATTTCAAGACCAAGGAATCCAAGAACCTTCATGATAGATTCCTGATAAATCATGAAATGAGTCGTATCTGAGAGTAAATCATCAATCTTAGGTTCACCAGTTGAATACTCTTGTCTGTTCAAGAACGTATTCAGAAGTGAAGCAAATCCTGGTCTAATCGCAGCGATAAACTGAGCTAACTCAGCTAAAGACTGAGGCTTAAACTTCATAACCTTTTGTCTCGTAGCATCTTGCTCACACTGATTGACAGCTACGGTGATGCCCTTCTCATAAATGTCCCATGTAGCCTTATCCCCGTAGACCATATCTCTCAGATCATCAAAAGATGGTACTGGTTGATTAATGGCTTGAAACAATTCATAGGTAAGACCTACTGAGTCAACAATAAGAAAGTCCTCTTTGACATATCCAAATTCATCAAGATATGAACCTTCGATTGCGGCTACTAAAGTACGCTTACCAGTAGATTCAGATACAGCACTTACAAGACCAACTTCTCTACGGATATCACCGTTTAGAAGCATGTGTCCGCAAGCGTGGACTCCTAACTGCATCGTGATACTCTGATAGTCTTTACTCTGCATGAAGATGTCATAATAAGGATCAGGAATATAATCCTTAAGCTGAATAGTGTCCTTCATGTCATCGTCAGCATGTTTCAGAGCTTTATTGTAAGCATCAATATACTTACTAATCTTAAACACTGTCTGAGCATCAACATTTGCATTTGTAGCGTATAACTGCCATGCGGATTTTTCCTTCAGTACACCGATAGTCATCAAAGGATAACAGCCATGTTCTCCAAGAAGTTTACGTGAAGCTCTAACAAATGGAGCTTGTTCAGTGATATTCAGATCAATATCTGGCATTGAACCAGCATTAACTCTCTCCGCTGTAAGGAATCTTTCAGGGTAGATAGGAACTTCAGCTTCAAACCTATCTACTGTAGTAAGACCAAGAAGCTTGTTCGTATAGAATGAGGCTGCTGAACCTCTTGATGTTGTTGTAAGAACACCACCTTCATTCTCTACAGCATCCTTTACGATTGCATGAGATGTAAGGAAGTAATCGACAACCTTACTATCTACTACCTGCTTTGCCTCATACTTGATACCTTCAACCTTTTCTTTACTCTTACGCTTTTCAGCTCTGTAAGCTTCATTAAGCAAATTATGATATCGCTTAACCTTCTGTTCATAAGTATCATTTGGATAAAGTGTAGGAATTTTGAAAGACCTATCTAAGACGATTGGTTTAACATAATCTGAAGAAAAGATATTAGTGTTCATCAATGCCATGATGATGTCTCTGTTCGGTAGAACACCTTGTTCGATGAATCTTTCCATAGCTGTAAATCCATCGGGATCATCGAGATACCAACCTTCCTCATCTGGATAAGTGATACCTTTATACTCTAAGAGCTGATCTCTACGAACATCATCATCGTCTACAATGTAGTGTGAATCCATTCCAGCTATAAGCTGAATCCCGGTTTTCTGAGAAAGCTTCAGAATCCTTTTGTTAAGCTCTTTCTGCTTCTGTGTATTGTGGGGTTGGACTTCTAAGAAGAAGTTATCACCGAAATGTTCATGAATCTTAAGCCAGATTTGTTCTGCATCTTCGTACTTCCAGCCAGCGACACAGGCAGACGTTACGATTACGTTTTCTTTAGGAATGTCAAACAACAGCTCAAGGTCAAGTCTAGGCTTGTAATAATAACCATCTTCATTAGCTCTCGACAGAGCAAAGTTAATGTCTTCACGACCTTCAGCATTAACAGCGTGAACAATGATATGACAGTTTGCGTTATCAGCTTCATGCCTATCCTTTACCCAGTAAGCCTCAGTACCATGAATGTATTTCAGTCCGTACTTCTCTGCTATATCGTAATTCTTAAACTGATTACCCTGCCAGCCATGTTCCATAGTAAAGAGGCACTTACGACCAAGCTCTGTATTGTGCTTTGCATAATCTTCTTTGCTTATAGGGGAATCTACTGTAGAAGGATTAGAATCATTGGAATGAGAGTGATAATTCTCGATTATCAACTTCTCACTCCATTCTTCAGCACTGTACGGAAACTTGAAATGCAACATAGGTATCAATTCTTTCGTATGCCTAAGTATTTCAGTCTTCTCCATGCGATATACCTTTCATTTAATATAATCATGTGTTACTGAACTATTTCGATGGAATCAGCAATGACTTGTATCTTCTTCTTACCGAAGCTGCTTTCATCGAGAGTACCTACAACACACAGCTTATTACCGTATACAGAAGCATCTTCAAAAGCTTCTAAGCTGTATGGACTGTTCCACTTGATAATGTCCACGTTATCTCCAACATGAATCACAAGATGCTTTCCATCAGACATAGTTCCAATCTCATAATCTGAGTCTACTTCAACATAAAACTTGATTGAAGGGAACTCTGTACCTGATATTACATCATAACGTTTAATTATGTCAACTAGATACAAAGATAAATCTTCGATATCTAACTGAACGTCGGCATCCGTGGTTATAGATGTAATCTCCGGGAGCTGAACTTCAAGAGTGTTAATAAGGTCTTCGAGATCATCTACCTTTACTCTCATACCTGCGGCAAGCTCATGCCCCTCTGCAATACCAAGATGAGTGTCATTGATAATTTTAGCAAAGTCATCAACTCCTATAGCTCTCATAGACCCTTTATATTCTCCGTCAATAGGATTAGTCCTTAACACCATTAAGGGTCGCTGATACTTTTCAAGAAGCTTATTTCCAAGCAGTCCAGTGATACCATAAGGTGTATCAATAAAGACTACTATTACCCGGTTATTAATCTGTTCGTCACAAGCCTTAAGAACTTCTGGAAGAAGTCTATCAACTTCTTCGTTCTGAGTCTTTCTACAGTTTTTAAGCACTCTCAGATGTTTCAGAACAGTCTTATTATCATCGGTTAGAAAAGCCCTCATAGCGTCCTGATTTGCATTGATACGCATTGCTGCATTGATAAGAGGTGCTACAGAGAAAGCTATTGCTTTTGCTGTAAATGGGTATGATCCCACGATTTTCTTCAAAGCGAGATTCTGAAGATTCTGCAAGCCTAACCACACAAGATAACGGTTCTCTGGTTCTCTCATGGACATCATATCGCCTACAAGACCGCAAGCACACAAATCACAGTATTTCATAGCATAGTCTGTATCTTCCACCATATCCATATAAGCGAGAAACTTCCATACTACACCAGAACCGCACAGAGACTTATTTGGATATGTTGTCTGAGATGTTACGAGAGTTACATACTTATCGTATGGAATCTCAGGATTGACCTTATGGTGGTCAAATACAATAACAGTAACACCATTCTCTGTGAGAGCCTTATAAGCGTCAATAGAGCCATTCAGAGAGTCTACGATAATCAGAACATCAAGCTGAAGCATTTCTTCCCAGTAATCAGCATTCATCTGTACACCGTGACTCTTACCGTCATTAATAAAGCTCACAACATCATCAACACCGTGGTCGTGCAAACCTCTGACCATCTCAGCACCAGCACTAACACCATCGAGATCGCAGTCGAAAAGAACGCCGATACGTTCTTTCTTATCAATCGCATTGCGTATATTGGCATACGCTTCGGCTATATGAGGTAACTCCACAAGAGAATACATATCGTCCTTACTAGGATGTAGAAACTTCTCCACATCGTCTATCTCTCTGAGCTGATTGAGATTTTCAATAAGTTCTGTAGGGTATTCACCTCTTCCATCATGTTTAATACTGTAATTAATCGTCATCTTATTATCTCCTCTTCCATCAGACGTATTTTATTTCATTTTGTATTATCTCTTTTAGAGCAGACACACCTAAATCTGATGGAGAACATTTACTCGGTCTATCAATGCTCTGAGTCCAATCCCAGTAACCTATGGGAATTGATTGTGTTAATCTTGTATAGTCTTTGACTTGATTTATGTTATTCAAAATCGCTTCGATTTTGTAATTGTTATCATGCAAGAATACGATGCTTTTAGGGTTGGCTTGTAGTATCATCTGTATCTGCTTACGTGATATTTCTCCGCTGCCTAGACCTACTACATTATGTATTCCGTAGCTGTCACATTGCATTACAGACTTCTCAGCCTCAAAGATATAAATATCATTATTGACCAGATACGGATAATTTTGAGCGTAACCGTACAGAGTTTGTGAAGCAGAACATGGTATTTTGTACCAATACTTCTCGGTGTATTCATCTTTGTTAGTACGCTCTTTGATGCCTATCAGCTCTCCTACCTCTGAGTGTATGGGAATAACGATAGCATCATTCTGAGAGTCGAACCGTACACCAAACTTCTTTTGAGTATCTACAGATATATGGTCAATCAAAAATCTGAGATTTGGATCATCATCATATTTATCTAAGACTGATTCAGAATATATCTTTAGATGCTCATAATCTTTAGTACGTTTAAAGCTGTCGTAGAATCCACCAAAAGCACCACAAGGCTTATGATAATGGTTTTCAAATGAACTGAAGCCCAAGATATCTTTAATCTTAAAGAGTACATCTTTGAATGATACATTTCTTTGACTCTGAAGATATGCAAACAAATCACAATTCAGATTCAGAGGATAATCTTTCACGTAAAGTCCATCATTGTTTTCCAATCTGATAACGATGGACTTCGCAGAGCCATCCTCATCTCTCGCAAACGAAATATAAGAACGATGCTGTCGAATATGAGCAAAGTCATATGATTTCAAAACCTCGATTAATTTATCTGGATTATCAATCAGACTTTTTTTAATATCCGCTAACATCGTTCTCTCCCTTTAACCTATTCCTATATTTCCATGTTTAGGTCTACATTGTGCGACCTCTTTGAAGATACAATGATCTCCATCATACTGAAGTAGATATGCTACTCCGTTATCTTCTGAGTTCTTTCCGCTTCGTGTCTTGTCTGGGAACAACATTCTCCATACAAGAGCTGGATTAGCTTCAAATGGCTCTTCTACCCATTGACCATCTTTCTTCTTGAGCTGGAATGGACTACAGTAATAACGCTTATTCTGAGGGTCAAGTTCCTCGTTATATACCGTTCTCATCAAGAAAAGATTCTCAAGAATTTCCTTAATCTGCTTTGCATTAGAAAGCGTGTTTGCATCCAAAAATAAAGTTCCTGTTGTATGAATACTGAGCTGAATGCTCGCACAAATAATTACGTTATACTTCTTTGCAAGAGTATCTAACACCTGAGAATCCTTGATAAGATTCAAGTCAGAACGCTGCTTCAAATCACCGTTGAAGTCAATCTTGAAAGTGTCATACCAAATAATTTCAACACCGTACCTCAGTATATATTTACGAATAATTTTCTTATTCAAATTCATATCGACTTCAGATACAGATACAAAGTGAATACGCTTTGAATAATTTTCATTCCAATACTCTCTTGCAAGAGCTATCTGCCTTTTATCTTCTTCAGTAAGTTGGCCACCTGTAAGCTTTCGCTTAGTGACATTAGTATAACGATTGTACTTATATAAAATCCAAATAAGGAATCTGACTTTAAACTTTGTGATAGTTTCCTCATTGGATAGAATCAGAATATCTTTACCCTGAGAGGCTAAAGCCATCAAAACAGTAACCGCCCATGTTGTTTTACCACAAGAAGAATAAGCACCCATCATAGATAAAGAACCGGGGAGAAGTCCCATGATCTGCCTGCTCAGATATGGGAAACAGTTTATTTCATCTCCAAGTAAATCTTCACCTGCATTAGTAAACTCAATACCTTGTTCCTCACCTTCCTGACATGACTGTATAAAATCGTCATCGAACTCAATAGTTGACTCACAAGTAATTTTGGATGAGCCAGCGGTATTATAAGTGGTAAGCTTTGCTTCGTACCAGTCAAGAACTTCTTCATTGGTCATCTTACGAAACTTCTTCAGAGGTACAAATGACTTACCATTTGAACCCTTCATTTCTTTTGTTAGAGGAAAACCATCAAGATAGAGTCTACAGATTGTATCTTCTCTGAAAAGTGTGTCGAGATAAGTATCATAGTTATCAAGGTTAATGATATTTATCATATGCTCGATTTCGTCCCATCCACCGAGATTCTGGTATCTCTCTATCGCCTCTTCTTTTAATGTAGACATAATAGTTACATTGTCGAGACTTGAGAATTTCTTATCTCTAAGGTACTGAAGCATATTGAAGTAAAATCGCCCGTCATCTGAGATAAAGAAGTCTGCATTCAGATTTGAATCATCTAAAAGCAGCATATCCTTCATCAGACAAGCTATGACGTTTCCTTCAACTAACATTCGTCCCTCAAGAATTTCTTTAGGAAACTTCTCTGTAATTCCAGTTAAAAATCCATTAGCCATTAATCATCCTCTTCTTCCAGTTCAGCCATACCTCTACGTTTCTTAATTTTCTTTAAAGGCTTTGGTCTTTTCTTTGGCTGTACCGGGATATCTATAGAAACATCTTTGTGAATCTCAGTCTTAGGGGTATCGTCTGATACATCAGCACCGAGAGCTGAAGGATCAACTTCCTTGATGACAGTAGGTGTAATGCTCTTTTCGTGCATCTTCACACCTTCACGATATACAGGTAAATTATTCATAACGATGCCACAAAAGTAACTGAGCTTATTGGATGTAGAATCGAATTGTTTTTCAGCAAGAATATTTATAATTTCATCATGGTTTGTATTTAGGAATGAGATGAATTTCTTGATTTGGCTTTCCATGTAATAAGCACTTATCTTCTGATGAACCTTATCCAGAGACAACACATCTTCACCGACAATACTCTTTATCAGTGTTTCCAACTCCTCAACTTTCTTCTGATACTCTGTCTTCTCACCATTCTCAAACATTGGCATACCGTTTAAGACGATTGTGCAAAGATATTTTGTTTTGACATATACAGATGCAAAACTATTTGAGTTCATGGTAACGGTGAGATAATTCATATTCTCTTCAAGATAACGAATAAGCCTGTCGATTTGATCTGCTTCGTAATACTTCTGAATGAATCGCTTTACATTCGCATAGATGATGTTCTCACCGATTAAGTCTTTGAATATCATATTCACCTTATCAATCTTGGCTAGATAAGCTTGCCTTTCAGAGTATTCGTCAATGGAACAGTAGTAAAAGTTTCCGTATTTTGTAGGTACACAGAAAGCTGTACCTTTTTCTACTCTCTTTCCGCAAATTCGACATTTAACAAGACTCATGTTTTCTATCTCCATTCCTTTCAAATGAGATGGGAGCTTTTGACTCCCACCTCGTAATATTTCTTTACTTCAACATGTCATAAACATGCTTCAGACCTTCCTCATCGGTCTTAGAGAAGCTACCGTATGTGGTGCTTACATAAGCCTGAACTTCCTTCTTACGATCAGGGTCAGCAGCCTTAATCATGCCCTTAACCACTTCCTTAAGGTTCTCTGGATACTCTGACTCTGTAGCATTCTCATCATCAAAGATGTCTGCTGAAGCTTCAGCTTCTTCATCAAGAGATGTATCATCGTCAAGGTCTACATCAGCTACATGGGGAGCTGTGTCAACTACCGGGGTAGGAGTTGCAACAGCCTCTTCAGTGACCTTTTCAACCTTTGTCTCAACTTCTGTATCTGTATTATTTGCTGTAGATGTTCCCTTACGGTCACGGGATGACTTAATAGCGTCCTGAAGAGCCTTAATGAAAGCATCTGCATCAAGTGGAATCTCATTGACGATACCTGCGAATCTTGACTTAGAATCAATAGAATAGTTATCATCTCTGAAGACAATCTTACGTGTCTCAGACTTAACCTTGTTTACAGTAATCTCCTTACGAGTTACCACGTTCTTACGTCCTGTACCCTCAGTCTCGATTGAACGGTCAACGCAAGCGATACCAACAACGTGCATCTTATTCTTGAAGACATTGAAATCTTTCTGAGCCATGTCTGTTGTGAGTCGTGTGAAAGTCTCCATAGTAATCGGATCAACGATGTCTCTTGTCTTTACGTGACCTGTGTACCAACAAGTTACACCAACCTGCTTAAGCTTGAAGATTCTGTCGAGGATAAGAGCATCATTGAAATCTTCGCCCTTACCGAAACCGCCCCATGTCTGATTGATTGTTTTTGCGTTCACGAACTTAGGATTTGAAGCGTTCTCATTGTTCCATCTTCTGATTGTCTCAGGTACAGCAAGGTCGATAAGCTGGTCAAGGGTATCAAGTACGATTACCTTAAGGTTTGGATAGTCTGTAGTCTTGTTCTTGATAATGTCCTTTGTAACAGTGTCCCAAGCCTTATAATCCGGGATATCCTCATATGTTGCATTCTCGATTGCATCAATGCCCTGCTCCTTACCGCAGTTGAAAATAACGTAACCGTCTTCGCCAAAAAGCTTCTCACAGACATCTACCATAAGAGTTGTCTTACCGATACCTGCCTCACCAAGAATTGCCACTGAATAATCATTCAAATTCATTGAAATATGATTTCTCTTAAAACCCATAATATTTACTCCTCTTATTCGTATATAGTATAGGCGATTTAATAATGTCAATCGCCTATATATTTTTTAAAATTTGCCTTGTTACTTATATTTCCTCGTCATCGAAAGGATCTTCTTCCTCTTCCTCTGCCTTTGCCTTGAAGATGAGATCATCTTCTGAATAAGCTGTAGCCTCTGCTACGCTACCGCCCTTACCAAACTTCTTGAACCAGAGTTCATGTACGAAAGCACCTCTTACATTACCGCCAGCATACTTCTCCATAAGGTCTTTCTCATTGAGCCATCCATCCTCATAGTCTGATCTCTCATCGTCTGTAATCATTTCCATAAGCTGCTCATGAGTAATCTTTACAACAGGAGAACCATTGATTACGTCAAGCATTATTGCTCTGCTGTAGAACTTGTCCTCATCTTCCCCAGTAAACTTACTCTTAAAGTTCTCAATCTTCTTCTCAGATGCAGAGTTTGTAGGAAGTGCGATTACCACCTTGATAGGTGTGTTTTTCTTGAGGTTATTCACATACTCAAAGTGATAGCCAGTTACATAAACTCTCTGTTCTGCTTCGTTATGCTTGATGCACTCACCACCATAGATGAAGTCAAGACTCTGTACCATAGACTCTTCTCCCTCTGGATCAGCGAGAGAAATACGGAGTGGTGTAAAGTTATCGTAGAACTGACCCTTCTTCTCACCATAGGTGTAATCTACATTTCCTCTAATGAAGAACTTAGTATCTGCATACTTCTCATCGTTGAGCATATTGTTTACAGCCTCAGCGAAATCCCACTCAGAAAGATACTCATGGTGCATCTTCTGAATCTCCTCGTACTTAGCAACACCCTCTGCCTGAGTAGTAGCACCAAGAACCTTAAGCTCCTCTTCTGAGAACTCATCACCGTCCTCAATCTTCTTCTTCATATCTCTTACATGAGTCTTAAACTCATAAGGTCTGAGATCAAGAACCAGCTTCTTGAAGTTTGCTACCTTGTCGATATTCTCCTGTTTGAATCTGTCCTTAAAAGGAATCTCAAGCTTAGAACCCTTCTCGTCCTTTGTACCTGCGGAGAAAGTGTAGATTGAGTTAGATTCATCTGCTCTCTTACTTCCGTTGATTGAAAGTGTTGTTGTGGAGTAACCAGCCTGTGCCATAAAGTTTGTTTTTCTGAACAGCCACTCTCCGTTCTTAGATGGCTTTTCATCCTCATAACCAATCATCTTTGAATCTTCCTTGAACTTCTTCAACTTACCGATAAACTCAAAACTTGAACTCATAATTCTTTAAACCTCTTTATCGTTTAATAATATCATTTGCCATTATTTTTTTAAAAAAATATTTAGTTGTATAATTCATCATCACAGAAGAAATCCTTATCTTCCTGTGCTTTGAATAGATGTTGCATAATGAGTGCAACGCAATTAGTAACGATACCGTTACCAGCACACTTATATATGTGCGTATTTGCAAGACCAACATTTCTCATTTTGTCAGCTTCGTCAGGATTCAATCCCATGAGAACCAAACACTCGTCTGGTGTCAATCTTCTGATTCGATAAGAAACATTTCCGATAGTTATCTTCGGATTAGCAGTCTCGATTCGACACAGTTCAGTGCCATTAGCACAAATCGTAGGCGATACAGTGCCATTCTCCTGAACTCTTCCTCTTCGTGTTTTGGAAGAAGGATAAGACAGATCAGCAACACCACCATCTACACATTCGGTATAACCTTGTGCAACAGCTTGCTTGACCTTGAAGCACATACCTTCCGCACCTACAGCCCTATTTAATACTGTCGTGTCGACCGATTCTTTTAAAGAGGATTCTTCCTCATGTAACAAAACCATTGGCTGACGATTACCGCCCTGTGCTGTCATTATTGTTGGCGAACAGTTTTCTGTATCATATACATTACCAGCGAAGTTACCCCCGGTATACTGTTCTCCGTAGATGTTTCCTAATCTCTTAGGAGCATTCTCGGAAACGTGTTTCTCTATAACACCATTTGAACCGTAGTTGTTCATACCCTTCCAGTCTCTTGCCATAAGAGTACAAGCGTTGTCTGCCTTGTGAGCAAAATCACCACCACAATCTGTAAGAATATATGGTTCAACTGTAGAAGTGTTAGGCTGCATTTCTGAATCGTGGTTTAATTCACCCTTCTCTTGTAATCGAGATACGAGATCATAAGCCTTGTTTACATTGATGTAATACTTTTCATCTACCGTATCAGCAAGAATATCTTTAAGTCTGATACCAGTATCGAATGGTAAAGGAAACTCAAACTTACCGCTGTCAATATCTTCTCTTATGAAGATTGCGAAAACTCGCTCTCTGTTCTGTGGTACTCCACACTCCTTGGCATTCAGTACCTTCCAATAACAGTTCATGTGGAACTCTGTCTTGAATACCTCAATCAACTGTTTGAAGTCATCAATAAACTTCTTGCTGACAAGGTTCTTAACATTCTCCAACATGACATACTTTGGTAGATTACCGTATGGAGATTTATTTCCGTTCTCATCGAGAACTTCTTCATCTCTCGCTACCTTCAGAAGTCTGATGTTTTCCCATATCAGAGAGGAACGTGTTCCTGAGTCTGGATTCAATCCCTTCATCTTACCAGCGATTGAAATTGACTGACATGGAAATGATACTGTCCAAAAGTCTGCATAAGGAAGTCTGTCTATACGAGATATATCGCCCCGGTTCTTAGACAGTCTCACCGCCAACCAATACTTCTCAAGTTCCTTGTTTTTCTTAGTAGCAAGTTTCATCCAATCAAACTCTTTATCATGGTCGGGATCATAGCCTATGTGTTTCTTAATTAACTCTTTTGCCATCTCTTCCCTTGGTGGATAGTCAGCGTAAGAGTCAATCATCTCGGTTGTTAATCCACAATGTATAGCTGCGTAAGCTAATATCGCTTCTTTGTTTACATCCGATGTAGATAATACTTCTAAATCATATGCGTTAGAATTTTCAACTCCCCTTTCCTGACATCCAATACCCGAGAAAAGAATGTTTGCTGTAAGCTTCTTCTTTTCCATATTAACCTCTCTTGTTTCTGTCGAGATAAGTATAGAATCGGTAATCGTGCAAATTATCGTACTTATCTTCAACTACGTTCAGGATAAAAATTCTGCCACAGGTCGGGCATTGGACATACTTAGTTGACCCATAACTTCCCTTTTCATCCCACTTGCAATCTTCATTGCTGTAAGAAAATGTCTTATTACATTTCTTACAATACTTTACCTTTACGGTATGTTCATTAAACTTAGACAACTACCCATATTATCTCCTTTCATAAATTCTGTTTATTAACAGTAGTTGCAATGCCCCAAGTGGGGATCGAACCCACGACTTACAGATTAAAAGTCTGTTACTCTACCAACTGAGTTATTGGAGCTTGATGGCTGATGAACACAGCCATCTATATGTAGAAAGAAAGGAAACATGAAGCCCATCTTACTGATGGGAATGGTCGAAGCAGATAATGAATCTGTTAAGTTGCTTTACAACCCTCGACCATTTAATTATATCATGTAGGAGAAAAACAATCAAGAGAAACAAGAAACATTTGTTCCGAATTTCTCAAGGCAAGTCTGCCTTTCGGCAGAGAGAGGATGACAGTTCTGAAGCTGCTTACGTGCCGAAGCACCATCCCCTACAGAAAAGGAAACTAGAAAAAATGAACAAACCGATAAAATCTGTTCGCTTTTCAGCCGAGATAATGAATCTCATTTCCCTTGAAGGAAAGCTGAAACCGGGATTAACCGATTATTCAGAATCATTACGAGGGATGGGAGTTTGAATGATTCTGAATAATAGCAGCCAAGTTCTGCTGTTGCCGTATTTTATAAGGTTTTGAGAGGCTATTAACCTTTATCTCCACTGGACTTCACATAAATGTGTTCACCAAACACCGCAGGTATATGACCTTCAAGGCTCAGTCTTGTTAATTAATCTGACTTGCACATTGGATTATTTACAGCCAGTCGTAGGATTTCCACCCACACTTGAGAAGTCACGTAGCTTTCTCGCTTTACAATCCTCTTCTCTATTCTCCGAAAGCCCGGATACCGATATCACCTAAGTCGGAAGGGATAGTCCTATTGACTATCAGATCACTGTATCATGTTGATACATAGTCATTGCTCACTGTTATTTTGAGTGGCGAAAGCAATAGTAACCACAATTACGACACCTTAGTTCAAAGAATGTCTCAGGTGGCTAGTCGTTCTAGTTGCGTCTATACTCACCCTAGCGACGGTGGTGGGACTCGAACCCACAATGTACGGTATCAAAAGCCGTTATGTCTACCATTCCATCACACCGCTGTATTTGTTTCCCTCCGAGGTTAGTCAACCGGGAAATAGTCAGATGAATCATTCCAATGCCATGAACCGTATTCGTACATTAAGAACTGTGTTTTACCTTTATGCTCTCTTACTGCGTATACAGTTTTCTCACCTTCAGAATAATTAGAATATTGGAAGACTTTAAACATACTGTTGCCTCTTAGAAAACTATGGTGCAGACAAACTCTAAATTCTACACCCCGGTTTTTGGATTTGAGATTCTTTCGACCTCAATATCCCTGTAAGTTATTATCTCGTTTGTAGCTTCGCTTACGAATATTTGTAAGCTATCTCATTTGCAGCATTAGACTTACGAGCATCCGATCTATAATAATTAATTTTAGTTTTATATAATTAGACTTACTTACCCATTGGTATCAGCGTTGCAGTATTAATGATCTCAACCTGCGCTTGACTCCTTCCTTTATCAGTATAGTAGCTATTTCTTATCAAGAGGTTGCCACCCTAGACCGTTCAATATTACAATACTAGAACTTCACAACACCGTTTGCTTTTTCTCACTTTTGTTGTTTGTCCAAAACTTTGTGGTCTACCAGCTCTTTCGTGTCTGTATGACTTTACGCTACATCTTTTCCTAATGTAGTAGGGCTAATCCCTCGTTTCGTTGATTAGCTAACGATGAAGTTGATAAGGCTTCAAAGATGTGGGCTGGACTTGAACCAGCAAGGCTTAACACCGTTGTACACCGTCGTTAAGCAAGTCACACTTGGGTTTGCCTATTCCCCCACCACATCGTATTTCTTACCATTCAGGAATGATCTCCCAGTCATCACACGCACAGTTTGAAAGTGTATAGATGATATCTGGCGTTTCCTTAATGTTGGTTACTTTACCATCATGTGAATGGATCATGACTTCGTTACCTTCTTTCTGCCAGTAACCAGTCCAATGATGTCTCTTTACCTTATGTCCTCGCATCAAGGCGAAGACTGCTCCTGCAAAACTCATATTGCACCTCTTTGCATTTAATACTGTTATGTTACATCTCCGTTTTAAATGAGGTTCTTATACCTCATTTTGCGGTTTCTTTCGCTTGAAGGGGCAGCGGTCTTACAAGATTATTTGCTTTGCCGTTGCTCTCTCCTTACGACTCTTTAATATTATCACTTCCTTGGAAAGAAGTCAACAACTTATCCAATTATATTTAAAAATATCATTCGGCATACCGAGACTTAAGCAGCCTCAACAATCAGATCAAGTGAATAATCAAGCTCTCCATTGGTATGAACTTCATAATGATGTTTATCTACTCCATTGGATGGCTCTACAGAGCGACAAATCTCCTCAACATCTGATAAGTCTAAACTCTCATCATCCCCTTCGGTAAACTCTAAAACAAGCTCATCCGGGTCATCATCGTTTAATCCTATCATTAACCCGGTTCTCTGCTTAAAATGACCATCCTTATCGCTGATGATAAGTGTCATTTCATCTGCCTGTGTTGAAAGTGCGTCAATCAAGTCTTCGATATTTGCTTTTTCCATAATACTCTACCCTCTTATTATTTTAATTTGCCTGATTAGTATAGAACAAATGTTTTTTAAAATCAAGATATATTTGCCTTTTTGATATAATATCTATAGCCGACTTCCTTATCGGCTACAGATATTTAATTATGATATGCGGATATTATAGATAAGAAAACACAATTTTACAAGTGTTTTCTTAAAAATAGATAAATTTGTACAGAATTTAATAATTTATTACTGTGGAAGATATTTTCCGTATGCCTTTTCAAAGGTAGAACGTACTAGCTTACCACCATACTGCTTATTAACTTCTTCAAGATGATCTGAGAAAAGATACTCATGCCCGGTCATACCAAGCTCTTTGCATCTTCTGTTGATGAAGTCAATCTTCCCGGAGATAGTAATATCATTGGAACGAAGTCCCTTCACACCAAGATAATCCATGATACGGTTAAATCTACCGTATACTCTTCTGCTCTTCTGAGCGTCACTTGTATCCTCAAAAGAGTTAGGGAAGTTCTTTATAATAGTATCATCAGCCTCTTGAAAAGAGATTTCAAGCTGCTTACCGAATGAGAAATAAACCATCTCATGAGCGGAATCCGTTGCCAGATCAATAAGCTGGCTAGAAACAGATATAGTACGTCCTGAACACAGTTTTACAGTCTTGTTGTCCATATCAAAATCACTGAGCTTAAGGTTCAGTAGCTCTGAGAAGTGCTTACCACAAATACCCTCAAACATAGCCAGAATAAGGAACGCATCACAAGGATTAGGAATTTCCTTAATGAAATCATTTATTGTTTCGCTTGAGAGGACAGACTTCTCCTGACGAGCAATGTTAATACAGTCAATGAACATATCTCTAGTTACTTCATTGAAGTGATTCTGATTATCAGTAACTAGATGACGAGATAAGCACCACTGAGTATATGCCTTTAACTGACCATGAATAACATCAAGAGATGAAATTGACGGTCTATTAAGCAGCGTATACAGCCCCAGGATCTCTGTCTTTGTAAAATTGCACACATCCTTGTTAAGAACACACTCATACTGAGAAGCATCCCTAAAGATATGCTCAAGGAATCCTTTAGGTCTACCAATTCCTCTGCCGTTCTCAATAGCAATGTATTCATTCTTCTGAGTTCCGTTATAGTAAAAGCAGAACTCGGAATAAATATTTGTTGAAGTATAATTTTTCTTTCTGCACCATACTGTGTAATTGAGCAGATCGTTTGCGTATGTATTGAGAAGCTTAGAATCACCTTCGATGTTTACAAAAAGACCATTAGCCTGATCCATATCGAATTGACAAGCATCTGTATCTAATTTTGTCTCGTAATCATCTAATACATCATCGAACAGATAAAATAATCTCTCGTATTCTTCGGTGTTCTTATCGAATTTCTCTAAATATTCATCCTTTAGTCCTGCGTTATACATAATCGTTACCTATTATTCTATTCCCTTTCCATGTTAGCTATATAGCTTATTATTTATCTCCGTGAATAAAGGCTGCCTTGCCTTCTTGTTGTAGAATTTCTTAACATCCAGCTTGTTCTGGTTTTGAACTGCTTTATCTATTTCTTCTGAACTCTTTCCATTCTTTATACCATACAGAATGATACATAAATCTGTGAAGCTGTATTTATGTTCAAGATAATCTGTATCATAATATGTAAGACCATTAAAGCCTTCCTCTAATGCTTTCTGTATCAGTATTCTTTCCTTTGCAGTTATCTGACTCTTATTCTTCTTAAAGTAGAGATAATCTACAATCTCTGCAAACTCTCCAAAAGAAATAAGCCCTGAGCTTCTACTAATTTCATCTTGTAGATCAAACGTGATACTTGCGTTAAGTCTGTCAGTAACGTAGTTGGCATCTTTATACATATCCATTGAGTTACTATCAATCTTACGCATCTTTGTCTTTTGATCTTCCTGATAGATAAAGCTCTTTGCTTTGTATTCTGGGAAGTGAACAATTCGGACTTCCATTGGATAATCGAAATCCGGGTTGTTATCAACAGCTCGACATAATGCTAGATATCTGTGATATCCATCAAGAATATCAAAAGCATCAATTCGATTAATCACTAGAGATAAATTCTTTTCATCGTAGTAAAAATCATTTGGCTCTTCATTCTCTCTATCAAACTCTGGAATATTAAGAGTAATAGTAGTTGGAACGTAATGTCCCTGCTCCATTGACTCTTTGATTTTCTTTACAGCTTCTTCATACACTGTGATCTGCCAAATGTCCTCACCCTTTTTTACTACGTGTGTTGTAGCTCTCTGAGTAGCTACATTGTAGTTTAAAAGCTGATGTTCTCTAAGGTTGAATAGCCATTTAGCATTACCAGAGAATATATATTGGTCTTCGGAAATCTTGATAGCTGGTTTAATAATGATTGGAAATTCAACAACTTCTTTTTCTCTTTTCATCTTGGAATATACTTTAATTTCCTCTGGTGTGAAGAAATCTTTGAGATGGGAATTTGCAATTTCCTCAGTTAAAGCGTATAATTCAAAATCGTCTGCGTGATTTATTGTGTTATGAAGCAGATGCTTTAACATTAACGGCATATCTAATGCGTGTTTATTATAGATATTCGCTACAGCGTTATTTGCTTTGGCTGAATTGTCAGCATATTCATTAATCCCAATTTTCTTTAATAAACTAATTAAATACTCTCTGTTCTTCATGGTCTTCACCTCTCCTTATGTAAAAATGATACCAGTTTAATTTTATCATGTCAATACTTTTACGACAAATTTTAAATTAATTGTGACATCTGATTAAGCTGGTAAAGAGCATCACCTTCTTTCATTTTTGTATGGAATATTAGTATGAGATCACACTCTTGATACGTTTCTTAGTATCATCCTGAACACCTCTTATATACTTCTCCGAAGTCTTAGGATTAGTATGGTGCAAAGCTTGCTGAACTAAGTAAATATCATTAGTCTGATTATATAAAAACGTCCCATACGATGCTCTCAATTTATGTGGACTCAAATGAGTTCCGTCTTGTTTAATTGCTACATTACGAATCAGATCATCCAATGCTTGCTGAGTCATACGGTGTCTAACCTTGGAGATAAACAATGCTTCTGTATCAGCCCCGGTAAAACCTTTAAGCTTCTTATCCCGGTCGATTAACCAAGCCTTTAATGCCTGTGCTACATTAGCATTGAAATCACACTGATATGATTTACTGCCCTTCTCATAGACAACGATTGAACCACCTTCTAACACACCGTCAGTCTCATATAAAGTTAAATCATGTATATCTAACTTATACATAGCTGAAACTCGGATACCTGTAGTGAGAAACAATCTCACAATAGCTTCATTGCGGATATTCCAAGTGTTGATTCTGCTAACACCATGACTAGCATTATAAATGCAGCTTTTAATTTCATCCTCAGTGAGATAACCATGCTCACGCTTCTGTTTAGTAGTGATACGTTCTTCATTACGATTTGGAGACTTTGTATCAGCCATCATATCTATTGGACTGATACGCTTCTTCCTAAGATAAGTCGAGAATCTTTTCAGAGCTTGATATATCTGAATCTGATACTGTGGAGTCTTAAGCTTAAACTGGTTCATAAACAGTGAATAATCATCAATATCGAGGTCTTCCAGAGACTTATTCGTAAATAATAAGAACCGGGATATGATTCTCACGTATGCTGTTGTAGATGTTCTAGTTAAATCTGTAAGCAGGTGACTAGAGAATCGTTTCAGAATATCAGAATACTCTGTATTACTATCAATAGCCAATCTACATTTGTTATCCCATTGCATATCAAATGCTTCAACACCACTCATGCTACACTCTCCTTGCTATAATATCTTTGTATACCTTTATAGTCGATATACATTGTCAACCCTACTGGTTCATACGATGTTCCACCTAATTGCTCAAATTCCTCAAATGATAATTTAATTCTATGCTCTGTATCAAAGATAGTATTCAGAGTTTTCTTACGTTTCTGAATGTAAATGATTTCTTTTGATATAGGAACTTGATAGAACTCATCAGATCGTCTTCCACAAAGATTAGATGTTGTTAATGTATAGTACATATCTTTCTCAACATCGTACCTTGTAACATATGGAAAACTTTGATTATCATCGAATTTCACGCTTCTAATTTCGTAGAACTCGTGCTGATTGATTATTTCAAACATCGCATCTCCTTGATGATGGTTTAATAATATCCTGTAAATGAATGAGCGTCAAGCACTTTTCTGTAATTTACTCAAAATATTTTCAAACAGGTCATGAGCGAATTTTAAACCATCAGAAGTAGTCACATTATAAGTCCAATGCTCTCCAAGTCTCTCACAAATAATCACATTTGATTTCGCTTCATCATACTCGATGCTACCAATCTTATCTCCCAGAGCTGTAGACTGCAAGGTATCCAAGATTCCGTTGCAGATTCCCTGAAAACAATCTTTCTTCTTTTTCATTATGCTACTTTCCCTTCCAGAACCTTAACCAGATCATTTACCTTTGAAGCGTTATACTTGATTAGTCTGCTTCTTCCACCGCCATTACGATAGCCATTGGCTACAGTATCTCGACTCACAATACCAAGACTATCAAGATGTCTGAGTGAAGCAGCACAGGAATGCTTTAAGACTTCATTTATCTCAGCATCGGGAGTATCAACTATTCTTTTGCCTTGGTGAGTAATTTCATCAAGATACTGAATTAACTTGATTTCTGTATCATTAAACATGATTTCCCTTAGTGAATTACCGGGGAATATCTTTATAATCGAACCAAGTCGATTTGCATTAAAAGTTATTTTTCTATCACAGCCATTAAATCTGTGATGTGATTCTCTTCGAATTATACCCATGCTGTTTAATTTGGTTAGCTGAGTGATAACAGCTCTAATAGATAGCTTAGTAGCCTCTGCTAGTTCAGGGTCGGTCATAGTAATTACCTTCTGACCGTTATTCGATGCCTTCATCAGATAGTCTGTTAAGATTACACCTGCCTTGCTAAACTTGATTATCTTTAAGTGATGCACATTATTCATTATATATCTCCTTTAATAGTGTTATCAGTAACAAGGTACATAAAAATGTACCTGTTTTTTTAATTTAGGTTCTCATTCATATTACTAATCAGAATGTCAAATTCTTCAGTTATTAAATCATTCAAACGATTTCCTTAATCAGATCAAATTATTTCTCTTTATCTATTACTGTTTCATCATAGAGTACATTATCATTCTCTATATCTCTTAAGATTGCATCTGCATCATATTCTTCCCAGTCGTAAGAATTATCAGTATCAATAACTTCTTTCATGAACTCTACAATACGTTCATTCTGTTCATCATCCGTAAGACCACTCCAACCTTCCTGTATATTTGGAAAGTCCTCTGTGTGAGTAAGTACATATGCAGCTTCATCTTCAATCTTCACTATATAATCATAAGCGTTTCCATTAACATATAACCATCTAGCCATATCATCTACCTCGTTTTATTCAAAATAATTAGTGCGAATATCTTCGCTTAAATCCAGCTCTGCAAATTCCATATCTGTAGACTGGATATAATCTTCATCCCCATCTTCATCAATTTCTAACTCAGCAAGTTCGATATAACAGCCTTCAAAGAGTAAATATGGAACACTGGTTCTCATTCGCCTAGCTGTGATTTTAGTTTTATCTAATTCCCTTTTGGCTTCTTCATAAGTATCAAAAGTTCCCATCTTTAAAGGGTCTGAGTTATCAAGAATAGCTGAATGAACATCATCTTCATTTAATCTTTTCTTTAAGTGACTAACTATGATCTCGCCAGTTGTTGAGTACAGCTCCCATCTTTTTACTCTCATATTACACCTCGTATTTATCCATTCTTTCCCATTCATCTAATTCTGTAGTAGGGAATTGCCAATCCACAATATCGAATAACTTCTTTGCTTTAACTATATCACCATCACAAAGATCAATAAAGTCTTGCATTGAGAAAGCCTGCTCTCTATCTATAGGCTCATTATCATCTTCATCATAATAATATTCATACGCATTCTCTGGAATATAGATAATATCGTCTGGATATTCTGGATTCCATTTCGCTTTATAGCCACTACCCTGACCAATCCATTCACAAGGCATATCGTGATTCTCGTTATGCTTGTTAAACTCTGCTATAGTCATTTCATGCACTCCCTTCAATCTACATCTAAGATTTTCATAAGCATTATGTAAGCATCATCAACGACCTGTGGCTGAGTGTTATCATACTCTGCTGGTTTTACATCACTTTGAGCTGCGAAAGCTCCCATATTGTGTGACATTGGTATTCCTTCGTATTCTTCTATCATCTTCTGAACCTCTCTAACTTATTTCCTTAATCACTCATCTCCATATAATAACCATGCAACACCTTTTGAGTGCCTATCATCAAACCAATGCCAGATTTCTTCTCGTATAGTTCCTTTTGGGAAGTGATACCAATCTTCTGAAAGTATTAACTCTCCATCAGAATCTTCATCAAAACATACATCTTCAAGTTCATTCCATTGTGTTTCTAACTGAGAATCAATCTCTTCCTGAGTACATACCCTTAATTCTTTCTTCATTTCTCTTATCCCTTTAATCGTACCAGCAGAAAAGATTGTAGCAGCCACCATCATGACAATCCAGCATCAATCTATCTGCTTTGTTAAATGTAATCCAGAAGTCATTAGCAATCACCATATTGATTTCACTTGCTTCTGTGTTTATGGTTTCAATTCCTGTGATAACCACATCGGTATCATTCACAAAACCGTGTGCTTCAAATTTACCAGGGTATCTACTCATGAATCCGTAAAACTCTCTGATTGTAGGTGAATTATTCATTGTCTCATTGAGATTAATATAATCACAGCTTATCAGTTTGGTTAATGTCTCTAATGATATACCGTGAAAGTTTCTGATACCACCAAAATACATATCTTCATCATAACTTCCAAAAATCATTTCATCCCTATCTCTTAAAAATTCTTCCATCATCTTCTGAACCTCTCCAGCTTTCTTCCTTCAACATCCTTGATTTCTATTATTTCTTCACAAAAACCATATGTCTCACCTACCGAAGCTAATTCACACCAGCAAGCTGCATCATCAGATATTTCATGATCTCTATTGGTAATCTCCATCATCTTTTCATATATTCTGTCATGATCTGATGGGATGAAATACCAATCAGTAAATATCCCACCAGCTAATCTCTGTTTTACTATCGCTCTAACCATACTGTTTCTCGCTTTCTTTCATCCTACGTTCAATACAACCCTGACACCTACATTCATCAGCGACGATTTTTTCAAGTTCATACATATTGCTGTTTTTGTCCCAACTCGTTATGAAGTGATCGATGTTATAGATAAAACCGTTACTCCGTACTGTTCTATCTTTTTTATCCCAATATCCAAGGTTTTTCATACCACGAACAGAACCGCCTGAATAAATGTTGGGATGTACTGAAATGTTACATCCAGAACTACCGTCCTCAATCCAAGCAATCCCAGTGCGATCATCCCTGTATAAATGTTGGTATTTACTAATTGAAGAAATAAACTGTTTCGACATTGCACCAATCCTCCTTTAATAATGTCAAGCGTAATTTAAAACTTAATCTGGATTTTTTTGAAGCTGAGAACCAGCTTCATTTATGTTGAATATTGGTTATTATTAAGGCAAAGCGGTTATCCTAATCACCGCAAGGTTGATATGAATAAGAGGTTTAAATATCGGTTATCCTTAACTCGATGGCTTAATGATAAACCTTTAATTATGTCATGTCAATAGTTTTTAAAAAATTTTTTAATTATTTTTGCCTTATTGATTTCTTCCGGGTAAACCGTTGTATTACCATATTTCAATACCAACATAGGTTAGCAAATCTTCAAAGTAAACATAATCACCGGACTCAATCTTATCGTAAGTAGCTTCTCTTAGATCTGGTTTGCCATCAATCATAACGTCCCAAATAGGGTCATCGTTTGCTGGAACATTCATATCAATACTGTCTGAAAGCCATTCTTTTTCTAATTCTTCTACAGAGTTATACTGATATTCAATTACCTTACCGTCAACATTCTGACTCTTAAATGTGATCTTTTTCATTTTCCGTTACTCCTATTATTCAAATACCGGGAATCTGCTTTCAGCATTTTCCATATCAAAAAATTCTTCGGCTTCTTCTTTAGAGATTTCTGTAACACCAACAACATACTTATAGCCCATCCATTCCATGTCTGATCTACAAAACACAGCAGCTTCTTTTCTGGAAGGTTTTCTTTTGCCTTGAATGCAGATTGAATAATCCCCGATACAGTTTTCATCCCAATCAGCTCCACGGTCTTCATTGTCAAACTCAATTTCAAAGTAACGCATTTCCCTTTGCTCCTATACCGTATAACCCCAGTTTTCAGCTATTTCATCTTTGCCGATACCAATGGCATCACTCAGTATTCCATCCAGAAAGTCAATACCTTCATAAGTCAATCTACCATCGTTTTCAAAGTTATCTGCGGCATACTGGCAGACATTATCAAGCATCCTGCAAGCTTCGCCGCTTAAAGTAAAATTATCTATTATATACCAATATAAATTTGACATAATTGTTTCCTTTTTTCTTAGTGCAAATATTTTATATTTGCTGTTAAATAATCATTCAGAACGTAATAATAACTCATTCTTTCGGTATTATATTTACTCCGCATCAGTTCTCTTAGCCTTGAAATAATATCGTCAATGGTAGCTAAATCATTTTCCATTATTTTCAAAGCATCTTCATAATACTGGATTTCCGCCTGTAGTTGATTTATCTTCTCTTTGATTGCACTCTGGATTTCCTTAAAAGTATAGAACACATGTGGTTTACCATAATCATATGAATAACAGTTGATTTCCGATGATTGCCAACCATGACTTTCATAAGAAACCGATAATCTTGGTCTATCATGCTTATCGTCATAAGATGAAAAACCGTAATCGGCATTATTGAAACACTTACTCAAGTGCTGAAAAGGAGTACCATCTTTTTTGTAATTGAAAGTTACCTTCTGCCATGCTGAAAGCGCACCGTTTAATATATCAAGTTTTTCCGTCAACTTCTTTGCCACATCTTCATGTCTATACATATTTTTCATTTCCTTTCAGTGTATCATCTATTGCATATACTAATGGATTTAATCTGCATCCGATTACTTTACAAGCTTCACAATAAGTAGCTCCTGAAGCTATGACATTATCAAGAAAGAATAGTTTCCCTTTTACCTTAACACTCTCAGATAAATATAATCCCGGTGACTTCGGTTTATGTTCCCTTTTCAGATCATAGAGCTTATCTCTAGGATTACATTTGAGGATGTCTAATATCTTAACACCTGTTGACTTAGAAACCAGCTCCGCAATCTGTAAAGTGTAATCAGCATAACCATAGTGTTGTGGTGCTGGAATAATAATAGATTCTCTATCAAGTATTCCAAGGTTAGAGAAATATTCAGCCATTGTGAATACTGCATCTTTATTACACATTTTAACATCGTGACATATTTCCCTTACACCACTAACACCATAGTAACTTAACATGATTTATTCCTCTGTATTGTTCTCTTCTGTAGTCTCAAAGATTTCTGCATCATCTTCAGATCTATCCTCAGAATCCTCTTCTGTTTCATCCTCGTGATTGAAATACCAATCATAGTGAGTATCTAATGCTGTCCTACGAGCAATTACATTTGCTTCATGGTTTGAACCATTCTTGCAAGCAGCGTTGTAATCTTCATCATAAGATGGATTACCTTCCTCAAAGAATGACTTAAGGCATCCAGCCATTTGCTCTACACTGATACCTTCCTTCATCATCTTGTCGATAAGATAGAAAGATGAGATCAGATGGGTCTTCTTGATGAACTTGTTAAACACCTTTTTAGTCTGACTAAGAATCAGAGCTATATCTGCTGTAGTATCAAACAGATTGGTGAGCATTTCATTCACTTCATCGGTGATTACAAGAGACTCGTAAACCGGGCGAACCTGTTTGTTTTCCAGAGCTGTCTCAGGGTTTGTAACGTGCATATATGCCTTGATTACAATTTCCTCAGTCTGATGATTATTAATTGCTTTCTCAGTGAAGAATGTCTTGAAAAGCTTATGTTCTGCAAGTCGCTTAATACCCGGTAAATCTTTCGCCTTAATACGAGTATTGTCGATTGCTGAAAGTGGCTTGCCGTTATTGAGTCTGCTCATAATCTCAACAATATCTTCCTCAGTAGCATCATCAAAAGAACAAACATTGAAGCGTGAATTTTTAAAGCTGTCCTGAAGCTCTTCTGGAAGTTCCTCAAATGTCTTTCCAGAAATATCAACTTCACCTTCATCGGTCATAAATGGGTCAAGATGTGTGAGTGCAAACTCATTGTGATAAAATGCGTTTACGGTTGTCACTCTCTGCTTTCCATCGAGCAGATCATAGACACTTACCTCTCCTTTTGGAGTCACTACCTTACGTCCATCAGTGATGGCATAGAAAGCTGGCACAGGGTAGTCTCTGAGGAGTGAATCAATCAGAAGACTCATTCTCTTCTTATCCCAAACGAAATTACGTTGTACAGCGTTATCGCAAACGAGTGTGCCGTTCTCAATCATCTTTGAAATCTGAGATACTGTCCAGGGTCTTGAATTTTTGTTCATGTTATTTTCCCTCTTTCTTTTCCATTTAATATAATGATGTGCAATAATTAACTTGTCGATGCGCTTATATTAGCTCTGCCATTTAAAAATGTCAATCACAAATTTTGATTTTTTGATATATAATCATAAAACTTTGCTTTAAGCTGTATGACTTCACTTTCAAGTTTGCTAGTTTTTACCGTAATAATGTTATATTCTTCGGTTTTCTTGTTGAGCAAATCTCTCAGTCTGATGTTATCTTCTTTCTCAGAATCGTACTTCTTCTGTAGAGTATCATGAGCGGAGATCAATTCATTATGTTTATCTCTCAGATTGTGATAATCATTATGCTCAAAATTGGAAACTCGATTCCAGAATGATGTAAAATCTTCCCATCCCCATATATGATACAAAATGAAATACAGCTTACTAGGGATTTCTTTTGCAAGCTCCTCTAATCTGCCTATTTCCGTATGTCCTACAACATCCTGTATATGACAGATTGAATCTGTATCTGTAGGTAATGCGAAAGCATTTACATAATCAATCAGATCATCTACAGTCTTAACATCTTTGATGTTCGTAATCATTTGCTGTCTCCTTCCCGGTAATGAATCACCGAATTAATCGGTGATTCTGAAGAAATATGTCAATTCATCTCCCTTAAGATTCTCACAAGCATAGCCATCAGCTTCTCTCCATAATTCATCATAGAGATTTGCGTAATCATCATTTTTCTGATACCAGTTCCATATCTGGTGGTTTAGTACCATAACCAGATCAGTAAGGTATCTGTAGTCTGACTTCCACTCATTGAAAGCTCTCTTATAGGTGTCCTTAATCGCTTCAATACCGAAGCGGTCTGCAATCGCAAAGTCCATTGCAAATGTTGTCGAGAATCCTTCATTCTCTGCTACTAAATCTCTTTCCATAATTATTACCTCTCGTTTAATTGTGCTTTCTTGTTCGATGGTTATATGATAACTCTGACATTTAATAATGTCCAGCACTATTTTAAAAATTTTAGATCAATTTTTTTGCTGTTATACTTCCACCATGCGAAGCTTAATTAAAATAGATTCAAGCCCTTTAGGCAGCTTTTCACCACCGAAGAATGTCTTATGATGATAACTGTCATTACTGTAAATAAGCTGACTATTCCAAGCATCAACATTATGAACTATATGTAAACTCTGTAACTCAGGATTCCCAAGAATCTGCGTTAAGTCAGTTTTCAAATTTGCAAGGCTATCAGAAAACTTGCCATACTTACCATAGCTGTAATTACCGAACACGTAATATCTAAATAGCCTAGTGCCATCATAGTTCTTTCTCATGATCTGGTCTCCTTCTTCTCAAATTCAGCTCTCTGTCTTAACCAATCAAGCTCTAGGTTTAACCTATGCAGAGCTTCGGTTAAGTCCCGGTATGCCATTTCATTTTCATTTAGAGTATCTTCGCCGATTGAAACAATATAACAAGTAGTTCCCGGTATTCTCTTCCCATTACGTGTGAACTGACATTTATCTACAGCCACAAGTGTAGGGACGATAAAGCCATATTCTGCACCAATAGTAATTCTCAGAACTGTCTTAGTTTTCAGTTCAATATTCTCTTCTTCATCAGAATCGAAGTAATACTTTGCCATCATATCAGAAGCGATTTTTGTATTCTTCTTTTCAGTCTCAGACCATTCTTCTAAGTCTTTGCTCATACAGTATTTAAACTCACTCATGGTTTATTTCCCTTTAAGCAATACGCTTTATATCTCCACCACACCTACAGCGAAAAAGCTCTGGATGTGCAACAGCCTTTGTCATTCTCATGTATTTTCCTACAGTCCCACACTTAGTACACTGAACTTCGTACTTAGGTTTAATCTGCATTGGTCTTAATCCGTAAGCTTCATCACTTCCAGTTCTCTTTATGTTGTACTGCGGATACCTGATAGATACTTCGTTTGCTAGTTTTAACCATCTTCCACCATGATGTTCACCAACTGTAACAGCGTGAAGTAGCTCATGAATTATGACTCCCTTGGTTATATCCTCAGAGACATAATCTTCTAAAATCCGGGCTGAAAGATTGATCTCGTATGCCTTACCATTCTTATATCTGCACTGTCCGTATCTGCGAACAGCTCTGATATTTACCTTTACTGTAAGATTCTCAGGAGTATCAATTCCAATGTTTTTCAATTCTGTTCTAGCTTCTTCGTAAAGCTTCATAATGTCCTTCATGTCTCGTTTCCTCTCTTTAATAGTGATATGTTTCTCTTGATAATGCCTATTATACTATGACGTTTAATAAAGTCAAGCGGATAATCAAATCTTTTTGAAATTATTCTCTCAGTTTCTTTTCAATCACGTTTCGCCATGCTTTAGAATCCTTATAAGCTTCTTTTTCTGCGGATTCTCTTGTCTTATATACACCTAGAAGCTTAGGTATATCTCCAGGTTCAACAACGATATAAACCTTCTTTACATTCTTCATAATATGATCTCCCTTATCATTGCTCCTTAGTATATAGAAGACTATGATTAACTCATAGTCAACTATATATAAAAGATTAAACGAGTGGGCTTTAATAATGTTTTCTCTTACGGTGAAACTTTTTATAAGCAGATTTCTCACCGTAATGATGACCTAATACGTAACCGATAATTACTAAGTAAATGCAATACAACATTAATTGTGTTTCCATATCCATAATTTCTATCTCCCTTAACTATTCATGCACCAAGTTAAACATTTCTCAAAATCTAAATCAGAATAGAGTGTATCTGAATCCTCACCATCTTCCGTTTTCCATACTGTATAACCATCATCGTAGTTTCCAGCAATGCTGTAACCATTGATCTGCCATTGAGCACCGTTAAGATTTATTGTCATATCCATAATCTGTATCTCCTTTAATACCAATCATTTTCTTCGGCAAGCTTATAATGCTTTGCTTTAGCCCTTCTATAAGCTGGAATAAGATTTTCCTTACCCATTTCCTTTAGATAATCCCGGTAATCTTTGCTTTCACCGTATGTACATTCACCAAAGCAACTGCAAACATCCCAGTCTGCTTGCCAGTTAATCATGTACTCATGGTTTCCCATTTCATAGAGAAATGCTGATTCCATATATTCCTCAGACTCATTTTCTCTTACTTTTTCAAGTCTGTTATGAAGCTCGATGATCTTGTCTGAAAATGCTTTATCTTGTGGTTTAAAGTATGCGATACAAACCGGGTTATTGACTGTATAAACCTTTTTTAGTTTGTCATAATCTGCATCCATATCATACTTATCCTTAGTAATCTCAGTACCTACCCATGACAGATGATCTACCTGATTACAATAGTAATTACATATAAAGTATGCTTTAGCCTGATAATCTATGTAATCAGTTACCTTGCCCAGTTCCTCTTCTGTATACAGCCCATGAGTAAGGTTATCTATATACATTTCTCTCAGCTTTGCTTCATCCTCTTCATGATGCCAGATGTTTAAATCCTCAGTGATGTAGTGTTCATTTTTGAAAACCAAGGCACATAAACCATGATAGACTTCCATGTTTATGAGATATACTGTATATCCCTTGATCTCAGTTTTTTCTTTTGCCTTGCTTGCTACATATTGCTCGTTTCTGTACATATCTTCCATTCCTATTACCTCACATATATAATAGTGTCAACCACATAATTTACAGTTATCTACGTTTATCTTTCTACCATCTTCAAAGTAGATATAGTTAGCTAAGAATCTTCCGTATCTATCTTTGTATTCCTTCTTAGCGATTACCTTACCAATGAAACCGTGTTCAATGGTTCTTCCTTTAACCACCTCTGCAAAGTCCCCAACGAGAATGATTCCTTCCTCATGGAGATAAGCTCTCTTGGCAGCTTCATCAATCTGCATATAATAAAGCTCATCATTATCCTTTACATATGCTTCATAATCATAATCCCTTACGCATTGTGAAGTATATTCCTTTGTTGCAGGATTATAGAAATCTGCTGTGATGTAAGAACCACCACTATGAGCTACCTTGAAGAAACCAGCTTCAAGAACCTCTGCCTTAGTCTCGAATCTTCTATGGATGTAAGTGATTGCCATAACCGTATCTCCTTTGCTTTGATAGTTTAATTGTATCATTCACATTTAATAATGTCCAGCGGTTTTTGAAACTTTTTATTTCTTTTGCTAATTCTCTCCGCAATCATCAACCACAGTGATTCCCTTTTCTTCTAGCATATTTGTAATGTCAGTAAATGCTAATAACATGGTATGCTGAGAATCTGTCGCTTTATCTGTTACATTCATGATATGCGTTGCCTTCCAAAACGCCTTATTCATTATGTGACAGTTAGCAATGTCGATAATGTTTTCCCTTATTAAGTTCATCATATCAACTAATGTTTTCACTTCATCGGTATAATGTACAATGACAGATAGATCGCAATCATCACCGCTTAAATGTTCATAATCAATTTCAAATGTTACAAACTCTTCTGTTTCACCTACTGGCTTGATAATGCAGCCATCTTCCTTCTTGAGATATTCAATCTCGTTTCCATTGCGGAAACCGCTGTTGACATATTCCTCAAAACCTTCGTAAGTTCCATTAATATCCATGTATATCTTAAGAATCTCAGGTAATGTAAGTTCCCTATTAAAATCATGAGTATCAACATAAATGTCGTTTGCATTAATTTCCATTGTTGTTACCTTCCTTCTTAGCATCGAGACAATAATCATTCTCGAAATTTTGCTCTACCTTGCGGTACATGCAAGTCGAACAACAGCCAGTCCCAGAACAATGTTTGCTTAACTCAAAACCGGGATGTTCATACTTGTTTGCATAATACATTTCATTCTCTGACATAACCGTTCCCTTTCCTTTTGACTTTTCATTTTAGTTATGCGGAATCCCATGATTCCTCATGAGAAACCGTATGATTAAAACGAGTCGAATAAATTCTGTTCTTGCGGAGAACCGGGAATGATCTCGGTCAACCGTAAGGATAAAATCTATTCACTTTGCATGGTTTAATACTATCATTTGCAAAATGTGTTGTCAAGTGTTATCTACAATATTTTTAATTTCATCATGTGTTACCTTCCCTTTAATTATCCAGCGTACCGTAAACTCTTTACCTGAGTAGGTACATATTCTGTTTCTTCAACTACATCATAGTTATCAGCCATATATTTAGCTTTTTCAATTACATCATCACAAAGCTGGTCAAACTCAGTAACAAGTTTTACTCTTTCCCTTAACTCGCAATCATCCCAGTCTTCAAAATCAGCATACATATCGGTATCTTTACCGGGTTTAGTATAAACACGATTTCCATTTTTACCACCCTGATACAATACGAGATAACCGCCTGATCTTCCATTAAAACCTACTTGCCAGTTAAAGTTATGATTGTAAGCAAAATCATCCAACAACTCATTTACGCTGTCGTAAGCACCGTCGCAGTCCATGATCTCATATAACTTGTCTTCCTGTTCTCTTGTCAGTCCGATGTTATAGAGCTTCACATCGTTTGCGTATGATGTGCTACAGTTCCAGCTATTCATTGTATTGTATCTGAAATGATTTTCCAAAAAATCAATCATTGCCTTGCGGTCATTCAAATCTATTTCCTTTGTAAACATTGTTTACCGTCCTTTTTTTCATACTATTCTTATATCCTTGGATATATGGGAGACTAAGCTATAACAGCCTAGTCAGCCATATATGTAAGATAATGGTTTCCGTTATGCGATTGCTTTAACTGTCCAGCTATCTACGTTTACAATGTATGCCTTATCAGATAAAACCTCTTCAGGTGCTACTTCTGTAGCATTAACTTCCTTTACCATTGCGGATAATGTTTCGATCTGTTCAGGTTCAATCTGTGAAGTAGGCATAACGATTACCTCATGTATACTTGACGGTAATATTACAACCTCATTACTACCGAGTGACTTAATCAAGTCACGATCCAACATTGCTACAGCACCCTTTACCTTACTATCGTTTGTGAGTATTGGCATACTCATACCGGGTAACATACCGAAGTTCTCATAGTGGCAAGTCTTGAAAGTGTTTTCCTCTGCCTTATCCCATAAGTAAGCTATATCAAGTCCATAATTCTTTACAAGGTTATAGTTTAACTTGAATGAAGCCATACCGTCATTTCCAGCGATTTCGCTATCATCTATCTTGACGTAGAGATATTTCTCTATACCGTCATAATCGGTAGGATTTTTAATAATATCTTCTGCGGTATGCTGCTGTACTGCCATGAAGATATGGCTATACAAGTAGTCAGGTGTAAACCACTTGTCTACATCTATGCTTGGCTTCTTGTTTGCCTTATACAGCTCGATGATCTCATCGATTACCTCAGACAACAACTTAGTTCCGTTGTCTACCGCTGTCACAAACTTGTCAAGATATAAAATCGGGGAAATATTTCCATTGTCACGGAAAATGATGCCAGTCATGACAGTGTTGTTCTTGCTAACCTCATGGACTTCTGCCTTGAATCCCATTGCATTGATTGACTCTACGATTGTGTTAAGTGTTGTGTTGTTCATTTGTTCTACCTCTCGTTTAATATTGTGTTCTCTTCGGAACTGTCCTTATATTACACTTGGCATTAAATAGTGTCAAGCGGTATTTTGAATTATTTTTGATTTCCTTTACTTATACGATTTCCTTACTCTTCTTCATCCTCTTCATCTTCTGTTGAGATTCCTAAACGATCAAAGATGTATTCATCTTCAAACCACAAGAAGTCGTTTACTTCTGTTTCGCTTGCACCTTCGGAAAACTCTTCTTCGAGAAACTTCATCAATTCATCTTCCATGTCATGGTCTTGTATTGTATCAAGTGTGCTAATTGCACCACTCCATGAATTTTCATATAACTCGCTGAAACTACTTACTTCCTTTGTGATTGTCATGATCTGTTTACCTTCCTTTACAACAAATATCCTATGTATGTCATACTGATGATTTCATCGTCAGTTCTGTCTACAGTTCCCTTAGTGTCGAACTCGACTCTTGCAATGTCGTTGTCCATCCAATCTTCGATTCCTTCAAACTCAAACACGTTACCGTCTGGAGATTCCAACAACAATGTATCTGTTTCCGTATCAAGCCCGGTTATTACGCAATTCTCTGTTTTCAATTCGCTTGCGTTGGCTGTCATGCTCATCAACCCTACTGCCATAATCGTTGCTACTAATGTCTTTTTCATTTCCTTTACACCTCACCTTTAATTATTTTTCTTCTCAGATAGTTGTATCTTCTGTTTGCCTTTTCTATCGTGGGATAAATCAAGTCGCTGATTCTATAGCCATGCCAACCATCTTCAATTCTATCCATCCTTACGTGATAAGCTGAACAAAATTTCTCTTGTTCTATCGAGATAGAGTAGTTGCCTACTCTATCTTGTTTAACTACAAATGTCATTTCCCTTTTCCTTAGTGTACGTCAATCTCTAAATCATCCAATCTGTTCATGATTTCTACATTTGCACGATTTAATGTCCTAAAAGTTTCCGTAGCAGCCATGTGAGCATCTATCTGATACAGCTTTTTCATAGTCATGTCAGACATATGTAAAGCGATTATGTCCAAGATGTTTTCCCTTATCCGGGATTCCATATCTGACTCGGTTTTCATTTCCTTGCTACGGTAAACCGTAACATTAAATGCTGTACATACTTCCGTATCTATCTCAAACAACTCAGAATCTTTACTTCCAGACTTATGTGTAATCTTATACTCTCCCATAATGATCTCCCTTATGCTATTGCTTCAAAATCTGTTTCGCTGAATCTCACATTATCTGTATAAAGCAGATGAATTTTATCTTCGCTTGGCTTGCGTGTGAAAACTAAATCACCATCGTTGTCCCTTGCGTACACGCTGAACTTACAGCGTGTACCTTCTAGGATTAAATAGAATCCTTCTTTGTAGATTCTTAGCTTGCCAAAACTCATAACTCTTACACTCGTAAGATGTAAATTTCTGTCCAATGCTTTGCCTAACAACTCTTTTTTGTTTTCAGGCATATCTGAAATCATTTCCCTTATGATTTCCTCATTAACGGAATATTTCGTTTTCATGCCACCTCTTCAAAATCTTCTGCTATTTCATCTTGCGTTGCCTTGAATTCAGGTAAGTCCTCAAAATCCATGTAACCATAGTATTCGAGACTTAAAGCATCTAATATTGCTACTTGCTCACATCCGTTACGAATCCAACTATAAGCGACTTCAATATCGTCTGTCATTTTGCTCTCGTCCTCATAGTCGTAGCTGTTTCCCTCAATCATGCAATAAACATACTTTCTCATTTCCGTTACCTCTATTCTGTTTCTGTTTCCTTTAGGATGTTTTCAATGTCTTTGACATATACAGTATCAAGTACATTGTGAGTTGATACATACTCGTATATATCACGTAGCTCATTAATGCCATTTTCCTTGCATATCTCACCGTCAATATTGACAAGGTATTTTCCGTTACAAGTGATAGTAAATAAACCACCACCGACTAAATTGATCTCGTACTTATCCTTGATAATCATCATGCTACCTCAATCTCACCGAAATACATTTCTAAGAATCGACCATAAGCGCATCTAATTAGCGGTTCTTCATGGGTTTTAAGTGCTACTATTTCCTCAAAATATATCCGATTTTGCGGATATATTTTTAATAGCTCACAGCCAGCTTGACTAAGATAATCTTTAACAAGTTGTACTGACTCAGCATCGACTTCATCGTTTTCATCAACTCTCAGAACAAACTTGGAAGTATAAGCTACTTCACCGTCATAATTGACCACATTGCACATATAAAACTTCATCATCTTGACACCTCACTGCAATACCCAAAATCCGCCTTGTCTCTCGGTAATGTTATATGCTACCCACGAATTAACCATGCGTTTTACAAAATCCTCAGTGAAAACTTTGTATAATTCCTCAGTCATTGCTAAACCACAAGGAAATGCGATTTTAGCCATTTCGTACATCTTCTTAGCATCGGTGTAGCTCGGAAAATCAACCTCTGCCACCTTCATACCATCATCGTTATAGAGTGATACATCAGAATAGTTCTGAATGTTTATAGGACAGATAGCACTGATTTTTTCAAACAAATCTGCAGCTCTTGATCCCTCTAACTCGTAATAATTGCCACTAACTCTTGCATATGCCATAACTTTCATCATTCAACCTCTACTTTCATGTACTCATTTTCCCAATCTATCAATCATTACGACACCACATTTAATACTATCGTTTACTCTACTACCTTAAAAGCTCGATTGTGCATAGCCGTGATATAAAGCTGATATACTTCACCGTTCACCTCAACATTGCCATTGATTGTAAAGAAATGAGCCGTATGGCTTGCTATGTCAAGGTTTGCATTGACTTCATCAGCCCACTTGCACCAATCATGCCATATAGAAACCTTGGCAGATGATGGTTTGCTGTAAACATCGAAAATCTCTCTGCTATTAGCCCCATAACGTGCTGAACCTCTAGTGTTAGTTTCACCGCAAAGCTCGAATCTCTCTGAACCGATTGTTACATACTCTGTTTTCTTCATTGTTACTACCTCTCGTTTAATCATATTATGTGAGCGGAATTGCTCAAATTTTCAGCTTGGTCATGAACCACCGTAGGGCTGAAACCCTATGCTGAAAACTGAAGTATTCGAGTTTTGAGCAGATGACTTATTCAGTTTTCAAGGTACATACTACAATAGCGAAGCGATACTTCAAGTGCTGTTTCTCAACTTATTCGAGTGCTATTATTCCCTAGTTCGTGGTACTTCTAACATGTGGTTCTCACGAACACCCTTATGTTACATCCGTGATTTAATTCTGTCAAGCGATATTTTAGAAAATTTAGAAACTTGGTTGAGAACTGAATTATTCTCATGAAAACCATATGCACTTGACTTTGTAAGTGGCATCCTTGCCCCTCACACGTACTAATATATCACGCCATTTATAAATATCAAGTGTTTTTTGAAAAATTTTTAAAAAAGTTTTGAACCGCAATATATAGGGCTTTCGATCAGTTTGATACTACTATATGTAGTAGGCGCATCCCTGGAAATGGCTTATTTTCGTGGTTTGTGGTGGTTCAATAGTGGTTCAATATGACATATTGATATGTCAGACACCTATAAAGCGGTTTAGTCTGACATGATAGCCAAAAATTATTTGTGCAATATATACAACAAAAATCAAGCCTACCTTCAGATTA
>AUXO011700322.1_pt1 | contig 72804 bp, 65 predicted proteins | sample 768731 | NCBI WGS metagenome assembly AUXO01 (sample SAMN02715735, study PRJNA202380) | gut metagenome | biome: sheep rumen | host: Ovis aries | place: New Zealand: Palmerston North
CAAATTATTTAAAACTTTTCCTCAGACTCATCCAAGAGTAATACTATAATATTTCCTAAAAAAATAAAACAATCTATCATAAAAAACTAAATAAAACAAAGTCCTACAAATATAAAACTACAAGACACAAATACAAAAGATATATAAGAAAACAAATATAGAAATAAATTTGATTACAAAACACCAACAAAGTAGCAACTCTAATCTAATACAACTGGAACAGGAGGACACTTCACTTTAATATCAAATTTTTTCACTTTATTATTGCCAGCCACATCAACCTGAAAGTAATTCTTATTCATTATAAAATGACCATTAGAGTCACGAGAAACTGGGAAAACATACAACCCAGTATTGCCAAGCTTCTGAACACCAACACTCTTTACTTTTTTATTTTGCTTAGCTAAAAAATCTTCCGTTCCAACAAGTACATAATTATCTCTATTCTCACTCCAGCTAAAAACATGAACATTTGACGAAATATCATTTACACCAATATTAAAAATACCCTTAATCCCGACACATTCTTTATCAAAATCCTGCTTAGCACCATCATCTATAACATTCATATCAGCACCATCAAAGCTGATTTCTACATCCACAAGAGGGCTAGGTCTCTTAATACTTTTATTCCCTCCATCCCCTTTGCAACAACATCCTGCGTTAATTGCATTTACTGATGCAGACATAACTCCAATGATAATAGATATAACAATCTTGTTCATTTTAAAATAATATAATATATCCTAAAAAAATAAAACATCTACTATTTTTTTTCTACAAATTTAAACAAATTCTTATCGTTTTTATCAACCTCAAAATTTCCATCTTTATCATCCCACTCCACAATATCATAATCGTTATTAAGACAGATAAAATAGTATGAAGTATTAGCGAACTTATTACACTTCTTCTTAACAGAGTCTTCCTGCTTTTTATAAAGCTTATTCGTCACAATAACTAAATAAACATCCTTCATTGAAAAAACAACCAAATTCGTTGAAATATCACCCTTCTCAAACTTAAAATTTTTCGTTAAATCTTCCTTGATACTATCAAAATTATTTTTAAATTCTTCAGTTTTATTTTCACACCCATCAACTTTTATATCAGTTAATTTTACACCCTTACAGGAACATCCAGCATTAACTACATTCACAGATGCAACTGATACTCCGGTACTAATATATATAACTTTTTTCATACTTTGATTATAATCAAAAAAAAAAAAAAAACAAATTATTTAAAACTTTTATAAAACCAGAGTGCCATCTAAAACCTTCTATATTTTCTAAATCCTTTTCTTCTCCATCCGAATTTCTTCATTCCACTACTTTTCCGATTCTCAAAAGATTTATATTCAGGAACATCTTTATATTTCTCAGGATATAACATTTTTTGAATATTTAACCAGTATTTCTCCTCACTTTCCTCTATAAAGCTAATTGCAAAACCGCTAGCTCCGGCTCTAGCCGTTCTACCAATTCTATGAATATAATCTTCTGCAACACATGGAATATTATAGTTTATAACAACCATTACGTTAGGCACATCTAACCCTCTAGATATGATATCAGTACCAACTAAAACATTAAATTTATTTTCGCGATATAACTGAACAGTCCTTTCCCTCTTAGGTTGCTTCATATCACCATGTATTCCTCCAACTCTAAACCCATCATCTCTCAATTTGAAAACAATATATTCAACATCAGATCTCGTCCTTACAAAAACAATAACCTTCTGACCATTAGCCTTATTTATTTCATCAACTAACCTACCATATTTTTCATTTTTAGCCAATCTTACCTCCTCTACAACTAAATTATCGGCGATTTTATTAGCTTTTTGCTGACTCTGAACAAATATTCTCTCTGGATTATTTAAATGTTTACTAGCCATATTCTCTATCTCTTTAGGAAACGTAGCAGAAAACATTAATGTTTGTCTCTGATCTGGAAGAGATTTAAATATCTCTTCGAGCTGCTCACTAAAACCCATATCAAACATCCTGTCTGTCTCATCTATGACTACATAATTACACCTATCTAATGTTATATTATTTTGTTTCAAATGATCTATAACCCTACCTGGTGTGCAAACATAAATTTTTGGATTCCTCCTAATCATCTTTAATTGCTTAAAATATTTCTCTCCACCTATTAAAAGCGCATAATTTATATCATTAACACCTAACAACAACTTAGATACATTATTAGCAACCTGCTGGGCTAACTCTCTAGTTGGTTCAACAATTATAGCTCCATTAACCTCATTCTTTATCAATCTTTCCAAGAGAGGTAATAAAAATGCAAAGGTCTTACCAGTACCAGTCTGAGCCGAACCTAATATATCACGACCTTCCATCGCAACAGGTATAGCCTTCTGCTGTATTTCTGTTGGTTCACTTATACCTAATTTCCTCAAATTCTCAATTAATTTAACATCCAAATCAAAATCTGAAAATACAGACATATAATTAATATAACAATAAATAAAATAAACATAAACAGGTTGCTTACATATTTTATTAAGTAAAAAACGAACACAACATAATTTACTGTAAAAAAATACATAATTTTTTGTTTTTACGGTAAATTATGTTATATATGTGATATAAATAGCTATGACAAAGGAGTTCAATAAAAAAAAGGATGTCGAAAATGATTACAAAGAAGACGACGATGATATTAGTTTTTTTGAGGTAAAACCAAGAAAAAAAACAATAAAAAACAAGCAAGAGACACAAAAAGCAAAAAACAAAGACACAAGAAAAAAAAAAGTAGGAAGACCTATATCAGAAAATAGTGGGAAAATAGTCACAGTCCATAAAACTGGACAGTACAGTTACCTAAGTGTACAACAAAAGAAGGTGCACAATGGTAAAATGTATTATTGTCACTATCACCTTGGACCTCTAAATGAACGTAATGAATTTATTCCTGGACGAAATTATATATTTGCCTCAGCGGAGTTCAAAAAAGGATTGATATTCCCTAAGTTTGTAAAGATGAACAAACTAGCAGAATTAAATGAAATTTATATAAAAAATCAAACAATTCTAAATAATATTACAGCGAAAGAAAAAGAGAAGGTAAAAGAAAAAGTAAAAGAAAAGGAGTGCGAACTCGCCTAAATACTAGAGTGTATGTACTATGAGTTCAATGCACATTTCTCAAATTCAGTCAGTAATATAGTTTCATTATTATAAAATCCAACTGTAGCCTCGAAGTGGGCAGACATACATCTATTTTCCATCATAATATCATAACCACCAGACAATGATATAGTCTTTGATGTTGTAGCTCCGACTATAGGCTCAATAGCTATCACAAGACCATTACATATTTTAAAACCACTATTAGGTTTACCATAATTCAACACTAACGGGTCCTCGTGCATCTTCTTCCCTATCCCATGTCCAGAATAAGAATCAACTATTTTATATCCAGCCTTCCTTATATAGCTCTCAATAGCATAACCAATATCACCCAAAGTATTTCCAACCTTTGCTACATTAATTGCCTCTAATAAACTATTTTTAGTACTATTTATCAATAAGGCATTTTCCTTTTTTATCGGTCCAACGCCATATGTATAAGTACAATCGCTATAATACCCCTTGTAATTTACAACACAATCAACTGATATAATATCACCATCTTTCAACTCATAAGAATTAGGAATTCCGTGCAATACCATCTCATTTACTGAAAGACACAATGACCCAGGAAAGCCATAATAGTTCTTACAAGCTGGAATAGCACCGTTATCTCTTATAAACTCATCTGCAATTTTATCTAAATATATTAATGAAACACCTGGTTTTATATTCTCACCAACCAACTTTATTGCCTTAACCAAAATATCACCAGACTGTTTTATTAAATTTATTTCCTCCTCCGATTTCAAAATTATACTCATATCATTTCAATTTCTATATTCTAACCTATTTCAAAGGTTATACACCCAAATAACATCTAAAATGTTACTAAAAAACATTAACAACTCCAATTTTCAAAATAATTTTGTAACATAATAATTGATGTATACATTATTCATTTATTTATTTGCCAGTCTGTGTACTTTCAGTGAAGAGTGTACAGTACATGTTAAAATAGATGGTCCGTGGAGTTTTGGTCCAGATGTGCTTTTTTCTGTTGATGTAGAAAGTAAAGATTATAAGAGCTTTGATAATTTAAAAAAGACAATAGCCGAATGTTTTAACAAAGAACCTGATAAATACTTAGCAGATTTCAGAGAAAAAGTTATAAGCGGTTTTTGGGAAGATAGATTTAAAGAAATGAACAATTTAAAAGAATTCATTGAAAATGAAGTAAGCCTAGAAGACTTTTTAAAAGATAAGGCAATACACACAATGAAATTACACAAAAGTATTGATGTTGAAATAAAAACAGACCCAGTTGAAGAATTTAAAAAAACTCCAGACAAATTCCCTCGTTATGACTTAACCGACGCAAGCATCTGTGACATTGTTTTTATGGATAGGCAAGAAGATAATTTAGTTCTTAAAGACATCTATTCAATAAAAGACGAATATAAAGATTCAGTAAATGTATTAATTAAATATCTTGAGGACCATAAACTATCATATAGCACAAATAGATGGTTTAAAGAACATAATCTAGATAAATATTTTGAAACAGTCTACGGAAATAGAATTGGAGGCAAAGATTATATTAGCATAAAAGATGAATATAAAGATCCAAATAAACCAAAACCAGCTGATTACAAAGATATGATAATTATAAATGGAGTAATAGGCAAAAGTGGAGGAAGTAGCGGTGAAAAAATAAAAGATAGCGTTAGAGAAGGTAATAATAATGAAGAAAATGGAAGTAATGCAGGTTTTTGTTGTTGTCAATAAATCTATAAATCTTCCAAACTCAAAAATAATTTACTCTGATAAAAACTAAACGTTTAAAATATAACACAAAATAAAACACATCCGAGATATTACTACATTGACACGTCAAAAACTTATTAATAGCAACTTTTAAAATAAACACTCAATACTTAAATTTTATCCAAAATACTCTTAGTAACATTGCAATATGTCTCTCTCAACAAGGATCTTCCCAACTTTATACCTCCAAAATACCTAACAATTATAACCAATTTATTCTTTATATCTCTCTTTTTCAACTCGTTCAACATCGCTATACCAGAAGTTCCGTACGGTTCACCATCGTTGCCAAATATCTCATTATCGCCTAAAATAACCGAATAACATATATGTCTTGCGTCACGATACTTACGTTTATAATCATTGATTATACTATTCATACAATCTACAGAATCACAATCAACAATAAATCCAATAAATTCACTTCTTTTAATCCTATATCTTACCATCTAATATTCTAGATCCTACTCTCTTAACATAAAATATAATTAAATAAAAATAAAATCTTAACTAATAAATATGAGCGACATATATAAAGAGTTCAAAAAATATGCAAAACTTGACAAAAAAGTAAGTGATTATAGTTTAGAAAAATATAATAGATCGATAAATATGTCAACTAGTACAGTCATTGAAGAGAGGAAAACACATTTTAGAGAAGTTGACGTATTTTCAAGATTGATAATGGACAGAATTATATTCCTTGGTACAGAAGTAAACGCAGACATAGCAAATATCATCGTTGCACAGCTTCTATTTCTTGAATCAGTAGATAATACAAGCCATATATCTCTATACATAAATAGCCCAGGTGGAGAGATATATTCAGGCCTAAGTATTTATGATACCATGCAATTTGTAAAACCAGAAATAATAACAGTTTGTACAGGATTAGGTGCGTCTATGGCTGCAATTTTACTAGCAGGTGGACAAAAAGGTAAAAGATTTGCATTAAAACACAGCAGAATAATGATACACCAGCCATCAGGTGGAGCTAGTGGGAAAGCTTCTGATATAGAAAAATCGTTTAATCAACTGATGGAAATGAAAAAAGAAGTAAATAAAATATTAGCAGATTGTACAGGAAAATCAGTAACAGAGATAGAACGTGACTCTAATAGAGATTACTGGATGAATACACAAGAAGCAAAAGAATATGGAATAATAGACGACATATTTGAAAGTAAAAAGAAATAATTATGAATACAGGAATCTGCTCATTCTGCAAAAAAGAAAATGTAGAAGTAATAAAAACTAGAATTAGAGGTAATATTGTAGACATTTGTAGTGAATGCGTCGAAGAAGCACTATCACTTATAGGTACCAACTCTCTAGAAAATAACATTGAAGAAAATACCCCAGTAAAACTAAAATCACCAGAAGAAATAAAAAACTTCCTAGACGAATATATAATTGGATTGAATGAAATAAAAAAAATTTTATCTGTTGGGGTCTATAATCACTATTTAATAATCAACCAAGACAACAAAGATGAAGACGTAGTTATAGAAAAATCCAATATACTGCTAATAGGAGATACAGGAAGTGGAAAAACATATATAGCAAGAATATTAGCAAAGATATTAAATGTACCTTTCTGTATTGCCGATGCCACTTCACTAACAGAAGCTGGTTATGTTGGTGAGGATGTTGAGTCAGTAATAACTAGACTGCTACAAGTAGCGAAAAATAACATAAAACTAGCTCAAAAGGGCATTGTTTATATTGACGAAATAGATAAAATATCAAGGAAAGGCGAAAATGTATCTATAACTAGAGATGTAAGCGGAGAAGGTGTTCAACAAGCACTATTAAAATTACTTGAAGGAACTATTGTAAATGTATCCCCAGATATAGGACGAAGAAATCCAGAACAAAAATACGTACAAGTTGACACATCAAAAATATTATTTATCTGCGGAGGATCATTTGAAGGGTTAGAAAAATACGTAGAAGAAAGAGAAAAACGCACAACTCTCGGGTTTAATAATAATAAATATGATGTAAATGATAAAGATACTAGATATTCTCTATTAAAAAATGTAGCAGTAGAAGACCTAAGGAAATATGGAATAATACCAGAACTAATAGGTAGACTTCCAATTATAGGAGTTCTAGACAAAATAGATAAAGAATCACTAATAAAAATATTAAAAGAACCTAAAAACTCAATCATAAAACAATATCAGAAACTATTTTCTTTGTACGGTACAACATTAAATATCACCGACAATGCACTAGATATAATAGCCGATAATGCCATAAAACTAAAAACAGGCGCAAGAGGGCTTAGATCAATATGCGAAAAAATATTTATGGACCTAATGTACAATACTGCATCCAATAAACGTACAGATGAAATAAATATTGACGAAGAATTTGTAAAAAAGATATTGATGAAACATGAAGGTAATATATGCAAAAAATTATGAAAAAACTAACGTTCATTTTCTTCTTACAACTGCCTAGCATAAACCCATCAGTAAAGTATCACAGTATAGTTAAAGATGTAAATTTCGACAATTATCCTGAAAAAATAAAGCAATTCGAAACATGTAAAAAAAATACACCTGCATATTGGTACTACTATGGTATTCTATACAAAAAAATTATACTATTAAACTTACTTTCAAACAAGCTAGACATCCTCGTTGAAGAAATGAAATCAAAGCTAACAAATGCAATATCATTTAACAAGAATAAAAAGTACAAAATATATGCACTAAATGAATTCATATTTATCTATAACCTATTTCTAGAACGTGGATGCGAGTACCTAAAAATTAAAAAATATGACAAGGCAATAAAATCATTCTACACAGCAAAAAAATTCTTTAATGACATAGAAATAGACCTTAAAATAGCTTTTGCAAAACAGCTAGAGAAAAAATATGATGAAAGCATACGTATATATAATGCCTGCAAAGAATCAACAGAAGATAAAAATATTTTAAACAGAATTAACATCAATCTCATAGAAATATACATGGTAAAAAAGAATTTTGACCAAACAAAGGAAATTATAAAATCTGAATTTGGGAAAAACAGCTGTAATATTCAACTACTCGAAATACTATCAACACTAAAAAACAAACACAATATAAACACAGAAGACATCTTAAGCAAAGATAAAGAAATTTATAACTTCCAAAATGCTGCAATTAAATATTTCAACAAATTATATAAAGAATCATATGAATTATTAGACAAACTAAAACTAAAAAAACTAGACCAACTGATATTCTTCAGCGATGTCATATACAAATACGCAGTATTAGCTCAAAATAATTCATGCGAAAATAATATGCTAATGTCTCTGATAAATAAAAATATCAAAATATGCAATAAAATATTAAAAATGGACCCCAAAAATATAGAAATAACAAAACGACTAATAAATCTATACATTGCTATAAGCGATTACAAAAATGCAGATAAGATTATAAAAAACAAAAAAATAAACCTAGCCTATTAAATAGACAAACCAATTATAAAAATATGAGAATAAAAGTAAAATCACAACAAACTATATGCGTACTCAAGCTTATCTACACTATACATATCTTCAAAAATTTTCACGTAAGAATCTGTCCTATTACTTCTAGTCCTACTTTTATTAATAAATTCTTTAAATAAATCTGAATTAAAATTATTATCAAAAAGATTCTTTACATTAATCTTTATAATCGTATCACCAAATTTAAAAAAACTAGTCTCCCCATTCAATAACACTGAATGCTTTATTATATCTCTAACCAACGACTTATCCCTACCAGCTTTCTTTTCAATATTCTCCATATTCACACCATTAAACGAAAACGACATAAAATCCTTAACTTTCTTTAAATCGCTAATAGATTTTTTATATACAGCATTATCAGTAATTTCTTTATTAGCTCTATTTTTTTCAATATTCTTCCTAATCCTTCGCCTTACAGTCGTAATTACATCATCCAAGGTTTTTAATGAACCTTTAGCTACATATTTACATAGATAACCAACAAAAACACCATTTTTATTCATAATCACAGGCAAAACACACTCCTTTTTTTTACCACCAACTTTATATAATTCTTTCTTCAAAACATCAATATTTTCAAAATTCTTCACATCAGCAGTTTTCAAATTAACATCTAATTCAGACAATTTATAACCGCACTCATTTGCAAATTCCGCAAACTCATCAAGATTATTAACATTTTTCAACCTTTCTACAACACCTCTATACAAAGAATTACTCGTATACTCATCAATCAACAACTTTTTATACATTGCCACCACATCATATCTCAACCTTCCATTAGCCTTAAATATATTCACAATCCTATATATCTTTATAAGTCCACCAGCACTATCAGGAAAGTCAACAACGACAGAGCCTAAAAAGCTATTATTACTATTAAAACACTTTGGAAGTTCCTCTATAAAAAAAGATTTCGAATAATCGCCAGACTTAACATTAACATCACTATCACTCCTAGCCTTTGCAATCTCAACAGGATTGTCACTAACAGAAAATTTATCAATTAAACTACTTAAATTCGACAAATTATATTTCTTAACATCATTATTTACATCAAATTTATTTATAAAATACTTTACCTTAAATACTTCATCATTTTTAAATAAATCCTTATTCTCTTTGTAATATTTTTTAATCTCATTGCCATATTTAGAATAATCGATAGCTTCAGGCTTAATATAAGAAAAAACACCAGATACATCATAACTACTATTTTTCTCAACAAACTTTCGCTTTATTTCCAATAAATTAGTAAATGACATACTATCCAATATATCTTTTACCTTATTATTCATTCTATTTTTCATTATCAAAGCAACATGGCTGTCCCAATACATCCTCAACCTAACATTATTCGCAAGCATTTGAATAAAGTTATTATACTGAGACCTATCAAACCTACCATCACTATCAACAAAACTTCTCTTTAACGAATCATCAATATTCTCACCAAATAAGACATCATTTTTCTCCTCAGCACCTATTTTAATAGATAAATTTTCAGCTAATTTAGAGAATATCACATCTTCAATAAACTCATTAACTACATGATTATTTGCAACAGACCTAAACAACCTAGAAGACCTTTCTATTTTATATTTTTCATAAAAACTACCATAAGTATCTCCCCAAGCATCAATTTTTTTTTTATAATCATCAAAAGTCAATTCTTTACCTAAAACTCTCACAATATCTGGCATATTCGAGCTTACTTTCCGTGTTCTTACAAAAAGCAATCTAATAAAATACTCACCAACAAACATAAAACAACAAAAAGAAAAAATACCCAAAACAATTTTAGGATATCGCCTAATTTTACCAATCATAATATTTTAGTTAAATTAAATACACAAATAATATCATAATCATAATTTTTTACATCCACATCATAACTTACGGTTAACAATAAAACAATACAAAATACCTACTAATATAAATATATCCGCCAAATTAAACGAAATATTATAAAAAAAATCTAATCCAGAAATACCTATAAGATCACAATAAAACATATCTACAACACCTCTATGAACAAATAAATCAACTGTATTAGATATCCCTCCACCACAAATAAATCCCGTACCAATCCAACTCCTTTCATCCTCCTTCTTCTTATAAAAACTTCTTCCCAACAAAAAAAGTAACAGAATCCTAGAAAACACAATAAACAACCCAATATACTTATAATCTGAAAATAAACTAAACGCCAAACCAGAATTAATAAAGTAACAAATAGAGAAAAAACTGCCAAGGCACCCAAAGCTATAAATACCATTCAACTCAAGATTACTATAAACCAAAAATTTAGTCACTTGATCAAAAAATATCACAAAAAAAATACAAGGAAATATCATAGGTTGACTTATTTAAAACAAATCATATTATTAATTGATTCAATAATATTCTCTCCAACGGTATTAAACCACATAATATCTTTATTCTTCCTAAACCAAGTCATCTGTCTTTTTGCATACTGTCTAGTCTTTAACTTTATTTTATCTGCTATTCTGGTTAAATTTATACCATTACCATTATCAAGTTCTTCATAAACCTCTTTATAACCAATTGTCTGAAGGCTATTGAAATATCTATACTTCTTAAATCTAATCGCTTCATCAACCAGTCCAGCACTAATCATATTATTGGTCCTAATATTAATCCTATCTAACAGAACTTGTTTATCTAAATTCAATCCAATATAAATCTTCTTAAAATCTCTTTCCTTAACCGTTTTATTAAAAAAAGTATATATCGGATGACCAGTGGATTTTATAACCTTTAAGGCCCTAATAACTCTGTTTTTATTTTTTAAATCAATATAATCATGACAATATTTATCCAATTTTTTCAGCTCATTAACACAATATGCCAAACCATATTTAGTGTACATCAAATCAACCTCAGTATTTACATCGCCCTTGATACTTGGGATCTTATCTAGTCCACTACAAACAGAACGTATATAAAGTCCAGTACCACCGACCATAACCACAATATCAACTTCTTTAAACAATGAATTAATTATAATTAAACTATCCTTTTCATAATCAGCAACTGTATATACCTTATCCAAATCAACAAAATCAACTAAATGATGCCTAACCATTAAACGTTCTTGATATGTAGGCTGAGCTGTACCAATATTCAAACCTTTATAAACCTGCCGAGAATCAGCAGAAACCACATCTGTTTTATAATATTTAGCCAACTCAATACCTAATGCCGTCTTACCACTAGCAGTTGGTCCTAGTACAACAATAAGATATTTGTCTGACATAAATTATAAACCCCAACCCTCAACAATAAAAACCAAGTGAGTAATAGTGGGCTCGAACCACTGACCTTTTCCACGTCAAGGAAACACTCTACCAACTGAGCTAATCACTCTCTGATACTTAATAAGTTATTTATTTTTTTTATACGATCATCTACATCACTAATTTTTACAAATATATCTACCAAAGACAATACACATTCAACATTAGACAACACTTTATTCAGTTCTTCTTTTCCAAAATCAGACAACACAAAATCACCCTGCTCGCCATATTTGTAATTATTCCCTATCCCTATCCTCAACCTACAATAACAATTCCCAATATTATTTTCAATACTTTTCAAACCATTATGCCCACCAGACCCACCAGAAACTCTAAACCTAATATCCCCAACATCTAAATGCAGATCATCAGCCAATACCAACACACTACTATCACAAATACCAAACCAGTCCTTCCAATATTTAACAGCAACACCACTATTATTCATGTACGTTGTAGGTTTAACTAAAATAACCTTCGTCTCTCCTACTACAAATTCAGCAGTCAAAGAATTAACAGACATTTTAAATGAGCTAGAATAAAAGTCAGATATCTTATCTATAAAAATAAAACCTATATTATGCCTTGTAAATCTATATTTCTCACCAATATTCCCAAGCCCAACAATTAATCTAAAATCCACATGCTAATCCAACAATAAACCACTCTTAAGTCTCTCAAGAAAACCATTAATACTCAAATCCAAAAATTTATTATTTATAAACAACTTAAACCCTGAAATTATGCTCTTATCAATCTTTACAGTAACAACCACATCATTTAATTTAAACTTATCCTTCACAAAGCTAGATATTTTTTCAATACTTTCATCATCAAATTCATTACTAGATAATATCAATAGATCACCTATTTTAAACTTCTTCCTATACAAATCAATAAAACTGCTAGATATTAAAGGAATATAGTCACACCTCTTATTAGTAAATACAAGATCAAAAACACTTCTACACTCACCAACATCTCCTAACACATCAAAAAAAATCAACTTCTTCTTTTCAAATGGAACATATCTGCTAGTCATAAGATCAACTAACAACGGGCTCTTCTTAAAAATAAATTGTAAATCAACAAAACATTTATACAAACTATCAGAGTTAACCTCTGAACAATTTAACAAAGCCTCAGCATAGTTAAAGGCAATATCCAAATTTAACATAACATCGATCATTTAGCTGGCCTAGAAACCTCAATAGAAAGCCCATCAACCAAGGATTTCACAAAAATACTGCTATTATCATTAGAACTCAACTCTTTAGATAAAAACCTTCTAGTAGAATCTACAACCTGTCCAGCAACAATATTATAATATGCCTTCATAAGTTCATCACGCTTCATCTCAACCTCGTTTTTAATATTATTTTCCATTTCAATTCTCTTCTTCTCGATCTCCGAATTCAGTTTATCCATAAGTTCACACTTTAAGACCTTTATCTCATTAATCATATCCTCTCTCTTCTGAGATATCTGAATTTCTAGATCCTTTTTTAAAGAATCCATATTTGCTAACCTCTCAGCTATCTCTTTAGAATTGCGCACAGAACTATCAATCAATTTCTTACGTTCTCCCAAGGATTTAACAATAACCTTTAACGCAAAAAACTTCAATATAAACAAAACAGCAAATATTGTAACAAATTGCCAAAAAAAAACACCAAAGCTAGGAGATAATAGATTCATAACTACTATTTCATCGACAAAATCATACAAATTATGACACCGAACAATGCTACTCCTTCTATAAGAGCAGAAACTATAATCATAGAAGATTTAGCATCATTACAAGCCTCAGGCTGTCGACCAATACCGTCCATAGCTGATTTTCCTATTAAAGAAATACCAACAGATGCCCCAAAAACGACCAATCCAGCACTAGTTCCTGCACAGAAAAGCTTCATTTTATTTGCATCAGGATCATTATTCAATGTTAATAACATACATATTATTATAGCAAACAATGCTATTCCTTCAATAAGAGCAGATACAATAATCATCGAGGCCCTTATGTCACCACTTATCTGAGGCTGCCTAGATATAGCACTCATTGCAGATTTTCCGATAATACCGATACCAAGACTAGCACCAGTAATAACTAGAGACAAACCAACAGCTGCACCTACATATCCAATGTTTGACAACACCATACCATCCGTAACCATACAAATATTATATTACAAAAATTCATAAAAGAATAATTTAAAGATAAAAATAATTCAACCACCAAATAAACCACAAATCAAAATAAATAATAAGCAAGATAACACAGAATAACAAAACACAAACTAAACAGTACAATAAACAAATTCTAACAAAATATTTTAGAAATATAAAATTTCAAATTCTAAGCCACAAACAATCTAACCTAAACGAAAATTTTTACCCAAAAAACGCCTCAACTTATCGATATCAATATTATATTTGTTCATTTTTATATCCCTTATCGTACCTTCTCTCAACTGTCTAACACGTTCTCTTGTTAACCCCAATATACAACCTATCTCATCTAAAGTTTTTACACAATGATTACATAATCCATACGAATAACAAATTACCTCACGCTCCTTATAAGGAATCAAAGATAAAATCTTATCCAGAATCTTATGAAAATCTAACGCATCACGTTTCTCTGTTAAAACGGTATCATTTTCGTCAGCTAAAATATCAAGGTAACTATAATTGTCATCTTCCCTAGGAGCAGAATCAGCATTCACAACGTATTTATAAGAATCTATCAAAGATATTAAATCTGCTTCTTTAATCTTTAATGCCTCTGTTAACTCATCATACGTTGCATCACGCCTTTTTTCCTGGCTCAAACGATTCTTTTTTACCGAATATTCATTAATACTAGTAACTTTATTCAACGGTAACCTTATAACCCTACTTCCTTCACTCAAAGCCTGAGATATCGCCTGTCTTACCCACCAAACCGCATAAGAAATAAATTTAACAAGTTTACTCGGATCATACCTATAAGCACCTTTTATCAAACCTAAATTTCCTTCATTGATTAAGTCTTCCAGCGGCAGTCCTCTTCCTACATACTGCTTAGCTATAGAGACAACAAATCTTAAATTACCATTTATAAGTTCATAAAGGGCCCCCCTGTCGCCATTTTGTATTCTTCTAGCCAAATCTATCTCTTCCTCTTCAGACAACAACTTCTGTTTCCTTATTTCCAAAAGATACCTGGACAACGATTTACTACCTTTATAAACTTTTTTTCTATACCTAGTCGCCATCCTACATTTTAACTATAAAATATTTAAGTATAAAACCAATTAACAGATAATTTTCTTAATTAAAAAAATTACATTAACTCATATATGGTTATCGAGTATAATCGCAAGAATAATGAATTAAAATTATGAGGCTACAATTATTTAAATACAAGTTACCTACAGAGTTAATCGCCCAGAATCCCCCACAAAAAAGAAGCGACGCAAGATTAATGGTAGTTCACAAAGACACAGGCGAAATAGAACATAGAAAATTTACAGACATTATTGACTACATCGACGAAAACGATGTATTAGTAGCCAATGATTCATACATGTTAAACTCTCTAATTTATGGAGAGAAACAACATTCTTCTGTGCCTATAGCAGTATTTTTGCTACGAGAAGTCGATAAAAACAATAATATCTGGAACATAGAATCAAACCCTGCTAGAAAAGTTAGAATTGGTAATAAGATAATATTCAGAGACTTCGATATGGTAGGCGAAATAATAGACAATACATCATTTAGTGGTAGAATGATGAAACTAATTACAGATAAATCAAGCGACCAGATAAACCAAGAAATAGTAAAAAAAGGCCAAGTAAAACTTCCAAAATACATAAAAAGAGAGCCAAATGAACAAGATTTATTCTACACAAAAAGTATTTTTGCAAAAAATAAAGGTTCTGTAAATCATATAATTAGTAGTTTACATTTCGATGAAAAACTTCTTCTAAAAATGCAAATAAAGGGAATTGATATTGAAACAATAACATACCACGTTAATAATTTCCCAATGAATAAATTTGACACAAAAACAATAAGTAATAACATGAAAACTCCAGAATTTTATAACATCCATGAAGATACAATAAGAACTATTGAGAGGAAGAAAAAGGAAGGATCAAAAATATTTGCAGTAGGATATTCTTCTTTAATGGGGCTTGAAAATTCATTTAACAACACATTAAACTCATTTTCAAATGTTAATAGTATCGCAATAAAAACATCATTTTCTAGGAAAAATTTTAATATATGTGATGGATATTTAACTAACTTCCATGAATCTGGATCATTATATCTAATAATAGATGCAGCATTTTGCGGAGAAAAAATATTAGACCATGCATATAAAGAAGCAATAAAAAATAAATATAATTTCTTGTTATTTGGAGATTCTTTACTAATTACATAGACAACAATGCCTTCTTTATATATATTTTTTTTCTATTTGCTCTGTTGTAATATTGTAATTTACGGAAATAGAAACATCAGAATAAGCAATGTAAAGAAGAAAGACATTTTTAATGCAAAAGAAAATTCCTATTTAATAAAAAAAATCAATATTGAATTTATCAACGCAGGCAGTGCCGATAAATTTATTTCAGATAACATATATAACATTTTGACATTCAAAGAAAATGAATACATTAATCTAAAAAATTCAACAATATCTACAAATATAGCCAGAATAAAAAAAGCTTTTAAATTTATAAACAATATAACAATTGAAGGAGATTTAGATAAAAATAATGACATAACAATTACGCTAAAAATAGAAAATTTTGAAAAGATAAAAACTATAAAAGTAGACGGATTAGAAACAAACAAAAAAAAAATAGAAAAAATAGAGACTGAATTCAAAAACAAATTTCTCACAAGTAAAATAAAAGAAGATATAAAAAAAAAAGTAATGAAAATATGCAAAAAACACACAATTTTAAAAATAAATACATATGAAAATAAAGAGCATACATACATTATTAACGACAAAAAATCACAAAAAGAATATTTAGTAAATGACGTCAATATCGTAGGAAATAAAAATATAAAAACTCAAGATATAATAGACAACCTTACTATAAAAGGTGCCAAATACTACTCACTAGGAATTAATCTAGTCTCATTGATAAAAAATAGCAAGATAAATAACATTAATCTATTTAAATTGTTAGATACTTTAAAATCAAAATTCTTAATCCTAAATAACATAAAATTTGATAAAAAAACATTAATTTCTGATAAAAAAAACATAATAAACTTATACACCTCTAAAGGATTTCTAGACGCAAAAATAGATAAAGTAAATATTGTACTAGATAAAAGCAGACAAAGTCTAAATATAACATACAACATAAACGAAGGCAAACAATATTTCTTTGGCGACATAGAATTCGTCGGTAATAATAATATAAAATCAGAAATATTAATAAAAATATTAAATATAAAAAGAGGAGATCCTTTCAATTATATATACTTAAAAAATAACATATCAGACTCTGTCAGCTTTGATATGGCAAATAATGTAAAAAATTACTATAACATACTTGGATATTTTAAAAGTAATATAACACTCAAAATAAAATCAATCAATGATAATATTATTAATGTAGTACTACATGTCAATGAGGGAGAAAAGGTTGTTATAAATAAAATAAAAGTAATAGGAAACAAATATGTCAGCAGCACAGAATTCTATAGAAGTTCGTTATTATTTCCAGGAGACACCTACAATCATAGTAAATATATTGCAACACAACAAAATATATTAAGAAATGAATTTCTAGACCCCAAAAAATCACTTGTGACATTGGATAATAATAACAATATAAATATAATCGTTGAAGAAAAATTAGGAATCGTACCAATTCTAAATATATCTACACAACAAATAAACGAAGATTACTGTTGTAGCTGTTGTAAATGGTGCAAGATAGGGCCAGCTATAAACATCGGTTGCAAACTCACAAATTTAAATTTTAGGAAACTACTACACCTTAAAGACAATAGATATTCATTCCTAGGAGCCGGAGATATGGTAAAAGTACAAATTACATATAGCCCACTTGATGCAAGAATAAATGCTGAATTAAGTGGAACAATACGTAGAATAAGTAAGAACTTAGGTACTGGAATGTATTTTAGGTACTCAAAACACAAAGGAGACATAGATAATAAAAATAATAATTTTAACGAAAACAAAAATAAATACTCAAAAAACGAAAACAATGGATGTTGTTCATCATTAGTACACGATATCAGCTTCATTAATACAGTCATATTTTCAAATCTTAATAGCACAATAATTAATATATTAAAGCCAATCCAACTAAACACACAAATTGGTAAAAACTCACTTAAAACATACAAATGCTACCTAGATATAAATGTGCATAATGAACTAAAATTCACAACACTGTCAAACAATTTCTGGGAAAATAATGGATTAGAAGCATCAATTTCAATTCTGATAACGAATCCTTTCTTATTCATCTCAAAAAATAATGACCAAAGGAAACTTAAAATTAATAAATACTGTGAAATTTTAACATATTTTACATACTACAAGAGTTTATATAAGAACATAGCTTTTAATGTATCAATTAACATTGGATACAATAAATCATTTAATAAATACAAAAATTCCTTCAAAATAGATAAAGAAGATAAAGAACATTTTAGCCATACAGACAACAATAACACATCCTACATGTATCTAAACGGAATAAATGAAAACAGTACTTTATTAAACCTGATCAATAAATGTCAATGTAATTTAGCCTTCAAACTAAACACAGAATTAAGGTATTTATTCATATATTCTAATCTCATAAACATGTATGCATTCTTATTTTTCAATGGTGGGAACCTTTTTATACCAGGAGATAAATTCAAATATAAAGAATTGAAACAATATAGAAAGCTACAAATATACAACCCTATAAGATTCTGTTCTATTGGAATAGGAATAAGATTTGAGCCGGAAATATTAAAATTCTTCATACCTAATCTATCTTTTAGCCTCTATTATGACATAATAAATAGAAATTTATCATTCAATATGATAAACAAATAAAAACTAAATAATATCAATAAAAACAACATAATTCCACCTTATATAATTCAATCAGCACCAAAACACGAAGATATAAAACAACAGCAAAATATATGTATTCTAAAAAAATTATTAAACAAACACAAATAACTCTCCAAATAACAAGAACTTAAAAAAGCATTTTCGTTGCAACAGTAAAATATATGATAACACCCAAAACATCAACTATCGTCATTATAGCAGGAGTGGCTATAACTGCAGGATCCATATTAAATAATTTTACTAATATAGGCAAAGCAGCTCCAAGAATAGATGAAAAAACAATCTGTATCATCAATGAAATACCAACAGTCAATCCAACATATAGTGCATCATAGTAACCTATATCATTATACGCAGATATAATATAACCTTCGATAAATGCAAAAAAAAACATAGTAATAGATATCAATATAGATATTTTAAATTCCTTGAATACAACACTAAAAAAATCTCTAACACCAATCTCATCTAGTGACAAGGCCCTGATTATAACCGAAGAAGACTGACTACCAGTATTCCCCCCAACAGAAGAAACCATTGGGAAAAACGGTGTCAAAACTGGAATTGCAACAAGCAATGACTCATACCTATTTAACACTAAACTAGTCAATATCCCTAGAAAAAATAAACCTATCAACCATCCTATCCTCTTGTTATAATTCCCTAAACTTGAAACAGATAAATACTCAGAATTAGCATAACCAGAAGTAATTCCCATTAACTTTTCAATGTCTTCTGTCTGCTCATTTTTTATAACACTAATTGCGTCGTCATACCTAACAATACCTAACAACTCCTTATTCCTATTCAATATTGGAATCGCAACTAAAGAATATCTCTCAATCATTGACGCAGTTTCTTCTCTATCATCATCTACAAACGCATAAATGAAATTACAATGTATTAAATCAGATATATATTTATCCTTATCTGCTAAAATCAAATCATATAATTGAACGAAACCTAACATCTTCATTTCATCATCAACAACATAGACATAATATATCATCTTCTTTGAAGGAGAATCCTGTTTAAGTTTCATTAAAGCCTCATCAACTGTCATGTCTATATCTACAACAGCAAAGTCAGTGCTCATAACACTACCAGACTCATTGTCATGAAATGAACTTAACAAAAATACATCAGCTTTTATCTTTTTAGACAAAAACGGTATCAATCCACGTTGTTTAACAAGATCCAACTGTTTATAGAAATCTGCCCTCGAATCTGAAGGCATCAACTTGAATATACGTGAAAAAGTCTTCATCCCCAGATTATCAAAAAGCTCATTCTGGGACTCTAACTTTAATTCGCAAAATATACTACCTTTTTCATCTTCATCTAACTTTCCAAACAAAAATAATCTATCATCTAAATTAAGCTCATCTAAGAATTCAGCTACTTCAACATTAGGGACATCCCTTAATTCTCTAACAAGTGTATCGACATCATCCTTTAATAACCCCTTCCATCTCAAAACATCAACCATACACCATCCAAATGCTACATGGAATTCTACCAACTAGCTTTCATAACACCAGGCAACTCACCATTAATAGCTAACTCTCTAAACTTATATCTACACAATCCAAACCTTCTCATATACCCTCTAGACCTACCAGTACACTGACACAAATTCCTAACCCTTATTGGAGACGAATTCTTTGGCAATTTATCCAATTCATCATACAGCCCAGCCTTCTTCAACATATAACGTTTCATTAAATACTTGAAACACATCTCTTTACGCTTCTCATTTCTAAACCACATGTTCCTTCTATTTAATCTCCTACAATCCTTCTTATATATAAACTCTCTCATACTTTAAAAGGCATTCCTAAAAGTTTTAACAACAAAAAAGCTGCACGCTTATCTGACGTGCTAGTAACAATCGAAATGTTCATACCAATAATGGTAGACACTTTATCGATAACAATCTCTGGAAAAATTATCTGTTCCTTAATTCCAAGGTTATATATAGCTGAATTATCAAAAGCATCATTACTAACACCTCTAAAATCCCTAACTCTTGGTAATGCAATATTAACCAACCTATCAAAAAACTCGTACATTCTCCTCCCCCTCAAAGTCACCATACAACCAACATTAACACCTTCTCTAAGCTTAAAATTTGCAATAGACTTCCTGGACTTTTTGGCAACAGCTTTCTGCCCAGCAATGCTAGTAAGTTCTTTCAATACAGTATCAAATAACTTCTTATCAGAAGAAGCACGTCCAGCACCCTGATTAATACATATTTTAACCAATCTAGGAACAGCCATAATATTATCTATTCCAAGCGTCTTCTTCAATTCAGGAATTATTTCATTTCTATATTTCTCCTGCAATCTAGGAATATAACAACACCCACCTTTCATATTATACAAAATTATTAGTTCTTTTTAAATACCTCCTCAATACACCATTATCGTCAAGCTTTCTACCAATCCTAGAAGCAACACCAGATTTAACATCATAATACATCACGTTACAAATAGGAATTGGGGCTTCCTTAGATATAACAGAACCTTTTTTATTAGGTTCCTTTTTTAAATGCTTTTTTACAATATTCACACCTTCAACTACAACCCTCAAAGTCTTTGGGAAAACCCTCAAAACAACTCCAATTTTATTTTTACTTTTCCCAGACAAAACCTTAACCGTGTCTCCTTTTTTTATATTCATTTTCATAATCTACAAAACTTCTTTAGCTAAAGATACAATCTTATTATAACCTTTCAACGCCAACTCTTTAGTAACTGGTCCAAATATTCTAGTACCCTTCATATCCTTATTCTCATTTATCAGGACTACTGCATTATCACTAAATCTAATGTAATCTCCACTAGACCTCCTTAATTCCTTCACGGTACGAACCACAACAGCTTTGGAAATAGTCCCACTCTTTATGTCACAATTAGGCAACACTTTCCTAACTGACACTATAATCCTGTCTCCAATCTTTGCTATAGACGATCCACTACCTAATATCCCAATACATATGGCTTCCTTAGCACCAGTGTTATCCGCAACAACCAATTTAGTCCCTTTTTGTATCATACTCTACTTTTTTTTAAAATCCCCAACAAAGCCCACCTCTTCATCTTACTTATAGGTCTAGATTCAACAATCTTGACAACATCACCAACACCACTTTTATTTTCCTGATCATGAACAGTTATTTCCCTTTCTTTTTTCAAAGTCTTTTTATATAAAGGATGCCTGAATGTTCTAGTTACTAAAACCTTCCTGGTTTTATCACACTTACCACTAACAACAACCCCAACAAAAGTTTTCCTCTTCACAATCATACTAATATATCTCTATTTACACATTTATCACTACGCATCGTTAATTCACGCGCAATAGACTTTCTTAATTTTTTAACATCAGTGCCCTTCTTATTAGTAGAAAAACTAGCTAAATAACACATAAGCTTCAACTTCTCTTTCAACTCATCAATATTAGCAGCCTTCCCCACCATTCCTACATCCGGCAAACCATTAGCCATCTCCATATAAAACTCTTATTATCTATGTTATTCTAACAATTATTAAATTCTCTATCTACAACCATTTTTATTTTTACAGGCAACTTATCGCTAATAACATTAAACACGTCAGTAAAAGCAGAAATGTCAACCCCAGAAACTTCAAACAATATCATACCTGCCCTAACTCTACAAACCCAAAATTCAGGTTCTCCTTTCCCACTCCCCATTCTTACTCCAGCTGCTTTCCTTGTAATTGGCTTATCGGTAAAAACCCTAATCCACAATTTACCTGTCTTTCCTAATATTCTAGTTAACAGTACCCTAGATGTTTCTATATGTTTTGACGATATCCTACCACATTCAACAGCTTTTATCCCAAAATTACCAAAGCACAGCGAGCTTCCTTTATATGAGATCCCCCTAACTCTTCCTTTCTGCTGTTTCCTATATTCAACTTTACTTGGCTGCATAAAATTATATATTAATTATTAGTTCCTTCTTCTCTTATCTCTTACACCATCATTCTTAGTTTCTGCAGTTAAAAGCACCTTTGGTCTTTCGTAGATTTCTCCTTTGTATACCCATATCTTTAAACCAAGTGTCCCATAAATTGTATCAATATTTCTACAAACATACTCAATATTTGACCTTAAAGTATGCGATGGAATTCTACCAACACTAAATTTATCACTTCGTGCAATCTCAGCACCACCAAGCCTTCCAGATATCAACACCTTTATACCAACATCTGAGCTATTCATATAAGGACTTATGGCATTTCGTATAACCCTTCTATAAGACTCCCCACTTCTCATCCTATTAAAAATAGATAACGAAAGAGCAGAACAAAGACTACTATTACCAGACCTTAGCACATTTATTTGCATTTGACAACCACACAACTTCTCCAAATCTTTAGTTATTCTACTTATATTACACCCTTTTTCTCCAACAATTATCCCGGAATTCGAACACTTAATATAAATAATGAAATACTTAAAACTATACACCATCTTCATCTCTGAGATGTATTTACGACCACTATGTTTTTCTTCAGGGTGGAACTTATCCCAAAAAGACTTCACTTTTGACGAGATTCCAATTAACTCCTTATAAGTATAACGATAATCCCTACGTGGTAATTCTTCAAGTAAAGAATTATATCTCTTAAGATACTTACGCATATGCCCATCATCACACATAGACCTATACGTACTGTTCCTCCTTTCAGAGAACCAACAAACCTTCCATTCCTTAGTGATTCCTGTCCTAAACCCATTTGGATTAACCTTCTGCCCCATCTTCTAATTTTTTACTTTTACTAACTTTTTTAACATTACCTAAAACATTCTTCTTAACGCCATTCTTCTCTAACTTACTAACACCATTATTAACATCAGCCCCCACAGAACCTTTCGATTTCTTCGTAGCCATAGCTAATGGTCTTACTATTATAACCAAATTTGACAAACGCTTACGTACTATCATAGCCCTACCTTGAGGTGCGGGTAAAGTCCTTTTCAACATCCCTGCCGAACCAACACTAACCATAGATACGTACACGTCATCTAAACTATAAAATTTCTCATTTCTCTTTTCACACTCCATTTCAAAATTAGAAACAGCTGCCGAAAGTAACTTCTCAAACAATCCAAAACATTTCTTCTCATTACAAGACAATATTGAAAAAGCAAAAGATACGCTCTTATTCCTTATCAAATCAGCAACAAACTGCATCTTCCTTGGCGCCACAATACTTCTGTTCAATATTGCAATACCAGCTAAGTCACTATTCTTTAAAAAGCACGCCTTATGAAACGACATACTAACTTGTTAATTAAAATTCTCTTAAATCACAATAAAATAAAAAATATTTACTAGTCAATACATATAATAAGTAAGAAGACAGTTTTATGGACAATAACAACTTCTCTAAAATAGGTAATATAATTCAAAAACCAGGCACAAATATAATCAAACTAAACCTCGATATCAATATAAACATCAGAACTATCAAGTTTATATTCCTATCAATAAATAACGACCTAATCCCTTTTAAGGTATTATCGCTCAAAGAAACAAAAAAACAACTAGAAATTACATTAAACAACATAGACACAATTACTGATTCAAAACCTAAAAAAATAAATGTATTTTTAACAAACGATGATTTTAATAAGAATATAAAAGAAAAAGAAGACGCCAATATAATAAACTTCTATGTTGTAAATAAGCTTAAAAATAATTTCGGATATGTATCAAACATATACAATTACCCAATGAATAAATGTATCGAAATCACACATAACTCAGACAAATACCTCATACCATACAACAAAGCGTTTGTTAAAAAAATAAATATAAAAGAAAAAAAAATTGAAATACATAACGTAGAAAATATCACTAAATTATAAAATATTTTGTAATAGAGTCATAAAAGACATAATATTTTTTTAAATAGTGCATAAGTATCTTAATATATAAATAAATGATGAGTATGAAATATGCTAACTTAGTAACATTGTTTTTATTTATATTAACACAATCGCCAGTTTTTGCTGGAGACAAAAAAAAAATGTTTAGAAACCATGGAAGAAAAAATATAAATACATCCAAGCCAGATAAAGTATCCAATGCTGAACCTAACAGCATTAACATGACAAATAATAATGTCATAGCAGGATTTAATAATACATTAGAAACAATGTATAAAAATGTCAAACCAATAAACTCAATGAAAGAAAAATTCAATTCTGCGACAGTAATAGGTACTCTATCAGGTGATTCTATTAATACTAAAACCGAAATAAACAAATTTACACGTACACTCAATCAAAAATTTGAAAACTATAAAATATATAAAATTATAGATGACGTAGATGGCATACACAATTTAATATGTAAATGTCGCGAAAATTTAAATGCAATATCAGGCGAACAATCTAAAGATCCACTCAAGGAAGATATTAATTACAATTACGAAAATATAGTAAATGAGATCGATATGATTCAAAATAAATATAATAATGTGAAAGTAGATATAGAAGTAACAGAAAAAAAAATGGAAAATAATAGAGACGGAATCGCGTTAGAAAATTTCAACAAAATAATAAAACAAGTAGAATTTCAAAATATCCCTAGAGAAATTAGACTCCTACGCATTATAAACGCAAATATAAAAAAAATATGTGAACATACAAAAAATCTAAACAATATAACAAAAAACTTAAATATTATAGAAGATAAATTGACCAAAATTAAAGAAATATTAGACAATAATAAATACGAAGATCTAAATGACCAACTTAAGGAAGTTGGAAAAAATTACGATTCATACAATAACGTAATAAGCACAAGGAATAATGTAATAAAAGAAATAATAGGAACATTAGGAGACTTTAACAAAAATATAAGTATTCTTGGGAGTATCGCTAGTTATGAAAGACAATTAATAAGTAATATAACAGAAACACTACAAAAACTATTTAATACAATAACCAATAGTGATCCATACAATAAAATAACCGTTCTATTCACACAAATTAAAACGGATATTTATACAAAAAGAGCGCAATTATTGATAGATTCAATATATAAAGTTATCGGACATGGTATGGAGACACTAAAGGCACTAAAAGACGAAAATTTACAAGAACTATTGAATCACATTCAAAATACATTATGCTTTATAACCAACAATAAAAATGCAATAAATGGAGATGCACTTAAAAAAATAAGAAGCGAACTTGATCAACTAACAAAAGGCATTAATGAGGAGCAAAATAATAGGCTAAAAAAAGCAGAAGAAGATAGAAAGAAAAAAGAGGCAGAAGAAGAAAAGAGAAAGAAAGAAGCAGAAAAGAATAGAAAGGAAGAAGAAGAGAGAAAGAAAAAGGAAGAAGAAGATAGAAAGAAAAAAGAGGCAGAGGAGGCAGCTAGGAAGAAAAAAGAAGCAGAAGATAGAAATAAGAGACTTGAGAAAGAATCTAAAGAATTTACAGATATAGTAAACGCTATTGTAAAAAACAATCAAAATTTTATAGTAGAAAATGAAAAACTTAAAAAAATACTCTCAGATATAAAAGATTTAAAAGACATAAATGAAACAATACAAGTACCAATAAAAACAAAAGAAAACAAAAAAACAAAAAAAAAAGGCAAGGAACAATTACAATTTGAGACTAAAACAAAAGTAGCTTACATAAACGAGCAAATACAGAGTATAAACGCAAATGTACTAAAGAATGCAATAACCCTGAACGACAAAGTAAGTAAGTTTATCGAGGAAGCTAAATTTTTTAAGATAAACGCCATAAAAGAAAAGTACCCAGACATATTTGAAAATATAAAAGTTAATGACAGTAATGAACAAAAATTCTATAAATACCAAAGAAAAATTAATGGATATGCAAAAAAAATAAAAAATAAGGCAACTAACGAGATTGCAGATAATAAAGGGAAAATACGTATATTCAAAAAAAAATATAAAGATCCAATAGATAAATATAAGAAGGATATTGAACAATTAAAGGAGAATACAGATAAGATACTCACAAGTGTCAACAGTAAGATAAAAGAAGGAATAATTAATTTTAACAAAACAAGTGACTACTTAATTATCACTTTAAAAGTAGAAAGTGATATAAAACCTTATTGTACGATGATAGAAGATTATTATAAAAAAGAAGAACTTAGAAACAAGAGTTTCATTAGAGATAATTGTTTCATTATTAACGGAGACATTGATTTCGTTAATAATTTTGAAGAATTACAAAAAAATCAAAATATTTATATTAATTTTATCAATACACTTAATAATACCGCGATTAAAGGTAGGGAAAATGGAAAAGAAACTATTATAGGCAATTTAAAAGAAAAATTAAGTGATGAGAAAAAAGATATTGAAAATTATGCAGGTTCTGCAGGAGAAGACAATAAAAAGTATAATGACCTAAAAACTGAACATAATAATATAGTAAGCTCAGAAAACAAAACAAAGTTTACAGTAGACCTAACTAACTCAAAATTAGATCTCATAAACAATTTAAATAATAAACTTAGCGTCCAAAAAGATGATAAAAATAAAGACGGTAAAGATAAAATAGAATTTAAAGCAAATAAAGACGTAAGTGATCTTGGAAATAAGATAGATAACTTGATAAGAGAAAACAATACGCAAATACAAACACTAAGCGTCCTAAATTCTTTAGATCAGGCAACATACGATATATATAACACAAAATCATTATCTAAAAAGGAATACATCCACAGCCAAATGCAAGGATGTATAACAGGGGAAGTAAATACTCTTATAATAAATGAAATAAACAATACAAAAACTACACTAACAAAAAATATAGCAACATTAGAAGACCTCATCAGAGAATACAAAGATTATGTAAATAAATACCTAAAGTATGTAAGTAATATACGTAACACATGGGCAGAAGATTCTGAATGGCTAATTGACAAACAATCGGAAGACAAAAGCAAACTTCAAATCTACCTCAAGGAAGCATTAATAAGTAAAAATTTTGAATTGTTATTCCTAACTAAATTTAATATTAATGAGAAAATAAAAGAAATAGAAAGAATTATGAAAGAAAATGATCAAATATGTAGCAATGGACCTGGACAAGACCAAAACATTATAAATCTCTACAATGAATATATTTCACTCAAAAAAGAACTTACAGATAACTATAATAAACTTAATAAAGTCGACAAAAAAACTATCTGTAAAATCTTCATATGGAATTTATTAGCAACTAAACAAAATATCAAGAATATATTTAGTGAAACAGTTGCAACTAATGAATTTAAAAATACTACAGAGCTATACTGCATTAAAAAATCAGACTATATCAGTATGGCTAATAAAATACTGGAAATGAATAACAAAAAAGTTACAAAAGAAGAGATAATTGGAATTGTCGACAAAATATGTCAATATAACGAAGATCTTAACTTTATAAACAGCAATTTCTACACAAAAAATAAAAAAGGAGTAACACCTTACCAATATCTAGAAGATTGTGAACTAAATAATCAAAATACATATGGATACAATACTGAAAGAATACATCTCCAAAGAATTATGTTTTTATTTAGAGATCATTTACTAGTAAAGCATCATGAAAAAATAATAAATGACATCATAAAATACATACAAGCAGTTCATAATATCCTCAAAACAGTAAATGAAACAAATAATGGAAAATACAGAGGAGGATTGCCATACTTAAAAAACATTCTATATAAAAAAATAAACGAAATATGGGCTGAGGAAATTAAAGATATAACAACATATGGAAATGTGCATTTAAATGCAAAGATAAATTATATAAACGAAAAATACGGTAAACTATATGAATGCATAGATAATATTGAAAATAATACCAATATTGGAGACATCAAATTCGGTGACATTGTAGAACAGGCTACAAAAGAAACAAAAGAGAAACTAGAGGAAAGTATAAATAAATACACAGAAATAGTAAAAAAACTGACAAACTATAATGTCGATAGCAAATACGTAAATATCAATATAATCAATGGTGGAAACGTAAAAACAAACAAAATAAGCAACACAATATATACAAAGAAGGATAATAATGTATTAGTAGACTGTTACAATAACAATCCAAAGAACAATAATCCAAAGAATAACAATGAATGTAGCAATTTGAATGAATATAACAGAATATTCAACGAAAATAATACATTCCTAAATAAAGCACTTGAAAACATAAAAAATCAAGTAAATGTAGTAAATTACATTAAAGAGAGACATGAAGATATAAAAGAACATAATAAAAAAATAAACACGGAAATGTTTGGTAAGAATTTGGATGCTAATGTAAAAGAAGAAGAAGGTAATGAAAATGTAAAGGAAGAATATGATGAAACATATCATATTAAAGGTGATGATCTTAAAGATCTAAATAGTTTCAATAGTAAGATGCGAGATTTTGAAACCAGAATTAAAGAAATAAATGATCATTCCAAGTCATTGATACCAAAGGACGACATTCTAAATACACTTAATTTTACAGAAAAATATGATGACCTCAACGCAAATAATAAAAAATATGTGAATGACAAACTTAGAGACCAATACATAAAGCTACTTTCTGAACATATGAATAATATTACCAAAATAATGAATACACTTGAAGCAGCTATAAACACAATTTTTGGTACTGATAATAATGATAAGAATAATTTTGACAACTATATATTCTCGGGAGAAAATGGAAAATTAAACAACGAAAATATATTCAGTTTAATAAAACTCATAAAAACAATTCTTGCCTTAGATCAACATCTAAACAATATAAATGAAGCTCTAGGTGTGTTAGGATATACAAACCCAAATACAAAAATAATTGAAGATTTAAAAACAGTAGAGGACTTACAAAAAAAATATACACTCAATAAAAACACAATGCAAACATGCAAGAACTCAATTAAAGAAATGGTGGAAAAAACAATAAAAAGAAGTTATGAAATGACTATTAACGTACACAAGAAATTAGAAAGAAAAGATATAATAGAAACCACATTGATAACAAACGAAATAAAAAAATATAATGAGCCACAAGCCCCTAACGTAATACTCGATAATATCAGAGATAATTTTATAAAATACATAGACAAGCAAAGAACTAACAAAGATGCTTTTTATGAAAAATTTACGTACAATTTTGATAATGATATTATTAATATGCTCATTGAATCGGAAAAAGAAAATGTCAATGAAATTGGAAATAACGTTATTAAAAACTATTATGATGAAGACGAAAACGTCAAGAAAATTAAAAAAGGCATTGTTAATAACTATTTCGAAAATGATGTGAGCGACAATGTAAAGAAATATATTATTGGTTACGAAGTTTTATATAATTACAAAATTAACTTTAATACGATTAAAGATTACATCGATAATAAATGTAATGACAAAGTACTCAACGACCTAATCAGTTATGACAAAAAGTACTATACATTTAATAGCCTAAAAAATAGAATCATAACAAAAGATGGAAAAGTAAACAAAGCAAATCTCGACCAAATAACTGAATATATAGAGGGAAGTAAAGGATCTTGGTCTGTTCATAATGGAAAAGAAATGAATGGAAGCAATGTAAATGATATATGCAAAACACTGCCACTCATCAAACTCCATTATGAAACATCGATGATAAATAAACCAAAATATTTCGATTACTATGCTAATATTTGTATTAATTATGATATCTTATGTGAAGAAAAGAAAAGAGAAATTAATGAGAATCTTAATAAAATAACCAATAATCCAAAGCACAATGCTTCTAAGTTCGCTAAAACTCTTGGAGTTAATATACCTAAAAATATAGATGATTTATATTCTCAAATAAATAAATGTAAAAATGTAATGAAAAAAGCATTCCTAGGATTTGTCGCCCAAATGGCTAAGGGAGCAGTTAAAATGATAAGCCTAACAGAATTCGCAAAATCGATATTTCTAGAAGACATGAATAAAAATATATGAAAAAATACATAAAACTATTATTAATAATAATAAATCTAAACTTACCTAAGGTATATTGTAATGGCCCAAAAGATGGTGATGAAGCCGAATTAAATTTTCTGTTTAATGAAATGTCAAAAATTGGAAATATTGATGGTATCACTGATGAAAATTGGGACAGCCCGGTCGTGAATATATTATTTATGAGATCTGCAGATAAAAATTGGAATCTGAATATAACTAGGTTCAAAAATGATATAAAAAATGTAAAAAAATATTTCCCAAATAAAACATTTAAAAAAAACTATGATGCCCTCCTAAATGTTGTAGATAATGAACACAAAAATGAAGCTATAAATGAAATAATCAACAATCTAGATATATACGGAGATATTTTTAGTGATGAAGAAATAGACATACAAAAATTAAAGGAAATATTCGAACTCATAAAAAATTACGACTTTAAAGAACATCCAATTGCAAAAGAACTATTCAAAACACAGGCCTTGAAGACTTTATTAAAAAATTCACCAACTAACCTTTCAAAGGGGCTAGTAGAATTTCTCGAATGGGCATACAAAAAATGGATGGAAACACCAGATGCAATTAGAGACCCACTTGAACGATATATCAGCAATGCTATTAAAAACTATTTCGGCAACACTGGCTTAGAAAAGTTATTAGAAGATCCAGGGACAATAGTTAATGCTGTAAAAAACAACGAAAAATATAAGTCTATCAAAAATAGTCTTACTGAAATCTTTAAAGAAATGGTAGATGCTGAGAAAGAAAAAAAGTATGTAAAAGAAAATTACAAGAATATTAAGCCAATTAAAATATTACTAAAAAATAAAAAAGAATTTGAAACAGTAAGAAATATGTTTGAATCAAAAAAATTCACTCAAGGATTAAAAAAAATAGGGAAAGATACAATTGAAGTAATTTCATGTAAAAAGTGCACAAGAAATTAAAAATGAAGACCAGATAACAAAATAAAAAATGTTAAAAGACCTATTACACTATATCCTAAAAAAATTAAACATTACAATTAGTAACGATGAAAATATAATTAATACACTCTGGGGATGCATCTCCGAAACCTGGCTCATACTATTAATCATGATTATTCTCTTCTTCATCCTATATAAACTAACACAAAAAGTTATAATATGTCTAGTATTAATAATAATCCTAACAGTTCCAACAATCAAAATACAAAATTGGATAAAAAATACAATAAAACAACACAGACAATAAACTCTACTCAGTGACCCCTCTGGGAATCGAACCCAGGTCAACGGATTAAAAGTCCGATGCTCTACCCCTGAGCTAAAGGGTCTAACAATGTAGTTACAACAGGGATCGAACCTGTATCTAGAGTTTAGGAAACTCCTATTCTGTCCAATTGAACTACATAACCAAATAATGCCATGTAATAAATAATGAACAAATAAAATCTAAATATACAAAACAAAACTACGCTTATTGTTAGGCTTATTAATATAAAATCCACTTATTATAAACGGTATACCATTACTAGTATCAGACTTATTAATATACTTATCAATATTTTTAAACACATTTACAATATCGGTAATAGAACCAACTCCATACTTCCCATAAACATTAGTAATAACAAAGTCATTTCCACACTCCCATTTATCAAGATTACTGACATCAGATACTAATACACCCTTAACATTAAACACACCTAGATTCTTTAATAAATTCAACTTAGTATCATCTAAATTCACCAACTTAGCAGAATCAACAACTAAAGTATTATTACCAACAATATCATACTTAACATCACTAACAATACCACTAACAACCTTAACATTAACAACCTGCCCATTTCTACTAACAGAGAATACCAAATCATCATTCTTCAAACAAGAATAAGCCCTCTCAAATGACTCAATATCCGATACACTATATCCATTAATTCCAAGAATTACATCACCAACCTTTAACCCTAGTTTAGCGTTATTACAAGTAATCTTATCGACATAACAACCATGATTAACACTTAACCTCTTAAGACCTTTCAACCTATCATCAACAGAAACTAAATTAAAGCAACCATACTCAAATGCATTATACTTGTTAGACTTTATTGCCGCAATAGACTTTCTAAGATCATTAAAAGGAATTATAGACTTATAACCACAAACCTCATTCTTCACAAACTTACCACAATTTACACGCATTCCAACAAGAAATCCATTTATATCAACCAAAATACAAGGTTTCAAATAATCATACGATGAAGAATAAGTGTTAATCTTCTTTACATTATCTCCCTTCTTCTTACTATTTCTGCCTGAAAATTCAATATCTGTAAATCCACTCACCTTATAATCATCACCACAAATACAATAAACATATCTAAAAACTTTAGATGGACCATAATTACCAATCACAACGTTATTCAATGTTTTTATATTTCCTTTTAATAATGCTATGTCTAAATATTCATCATAACCAACCAAATCCAACTTTACCTTCTTTTCAACATCACCCTTCTTCCCCTTAACTGTCAATTTAGTATAAAGTTCTGAATAATTCTTTATCAATGAACAATTAGTAATTATATATCCATCATTACTTATCAAAAAACCACTACACTCACATCCACTCGTCTTTGTAATCTTTTTTACATCATTATTAGAACCATTAACCACATTAGGACTATTAACAACCTTCGACCCTTTTTTCTTATTTTTACTAACACCACGCTTATTAACAACACTTCTTCTCTTCTCTACATCATCAACATCCTTTCTTTCGCCAATAATTTTCACTAACGCTAACTTACTTTTAGTTTCAACATTAACTATATAACCATCTAATATTTGATGAGACAACTCAGGATTACTCATTATACTATTCTCCAATGAATAATAATTTACACTTTTAGTTTCATCTTCACAAAAAATATTGAAACTACCAAAGAAAATATAACCCAAATAAACTATCTTACTTTTACTCATACCTTAATATATATCTAAAAAACTTTATAAATCAAAAAAAGAAGATTCTCTTTCAGCACTTTCATCGGAATCAGACCCATGTATAGAGTTCATACCTTTATCAATGCCGTATTTTCTTCTAATTGTACAAGGCTTAGCCTGTAATGGATCTGTACTACCTATTAATTCTCTAAAATCTAAGACTGCATTCTCCCTCGTCAATACCATACCTACAACATCGTCAGACGTAATATACTGGCATAATTCATCATAAAACGGCAAATGAGAAAGAGACTTGTAAAATTCCTTAGCCTCAACCAATGACATTCTAAACTTCCTAATTTTTGCAACTGAAAAACCTGAATCAACTATATCAAACAATATGTTCCCAATAAGGCCTCTTCTTACTGCGTCTGGTTTTATCATAGAAAATGTATAATCCAACCCCATACTTATTAGTTACAAATAATTTTATACATCTACAAAAACCCTTTACAAATAAAACCTATACATCAAATAATTTATAAATGAAAAAAACAAAAGTGGGACAATAAATACAGCATAAATATTTAAATTAGAATAAATAGCTAAATCCTCAGCAATAATAGAAGATACAGTTATAGCGCAGGCTACAACAAACCCAAGGAAAACCATCAAAAGATTTCCATCACGCCTCTTCCTAGAATAAAACAAAATTCCAACTAAAGCTGACAAAAATACCATTAAAGGCCTAGCAACTCTCTTTACCTGCTCAATTTTAAACATTTTACTATCAATTCCACTTTTATCTAATCTTGAAACAAATTTATTTAAACTAGGAGAATTTAACTTTGTTTGAAAAGTCTCATCAAAGACCAAATCAGATGGAATTAAATCAATATTTGACAACTCTATCTCATCTCCACTATTTACAACATCTTCAGACTCACCAAATTCTCTACTCTCCCACTTATTAAAAACCCACATACACCTATCATCGTTCCAAGATATACTTTCAGCCCTAAAACGCGATAGCAATCTCCTTCCTACAATAGTATCAATAATAACATTATTCCCTGTATTAGAATACTTCGAAAAATACTCAATATATATATACTTATTATTTTTAAGTTTCATGTGAATATTAGCCCCATACATTCTACTACCAATACCAAAATACTTATAATCTAACTCTTCCCTTATCCTATTAACTTCAGGAATTACCCACCCCTCAAAAATTAACATTACCTTCATTAAAAAAACAGCCGAAATAAAAAATGGTTTTAAAAATCTTTTATATCCTATCCCCAATGAAAAACAAGCAACAATTTCATTTTTATCACACAACATCATCGAAATCAAAGCGACAGAAATAAAAGACAACACCGAAATTATTATATTAAAAGTCGCAAACGTACATATAAAGTAATAATACATTACTTTTAAAAAGCCGACACTCTGTAAATTAGAATTTCCAAGGACAAATATATCGACGATATACGTTATCAAACATATTAAAAACACCAACGAAACAATAAAAACAGGCAAAACTGTAAAAATTTTCTTAATAATGTACTTATCTATATTATTCATTCTTCAACGTCTATATAGAAGTTAATACTTTTCTTGTTATTAGTAAAATATAATGCATTAATGTTGTCACCAAAAGTAATAGACACAATAAAAAACATAGTAAAAATAAAAGATATAGTCGAAGGATATGTTCGTCTAAAGAAAACAGGGAATAGATATGTAGGCTGTTGTCCATTTCATAATGAGAGAACCCCTTCATTTTTTATATCAGAAGAAGGGAACTATTATAAATGTTTTGGATGTGGCGATGCTGGAGATGCAATAGCATTCATAGAAAAAATTGAAAACATTAATTTTATAGAAGCGATAGAAATAATAGGCAAAAAATATAATATAGCTGTAGAAATCAATGATTTCGGAAACGAATCTAAAGACGAAATAGAATACAAAGAAAAAAAAAATGCAGAAATTATACTAAAAGAAGCAGAAAAAATATTCAAAGAAAATCTAACAAAAGAAAAAATAGCAATAGAATATATAAAAAAGAGGAACCTCAATGAAGATATAATAAATGAATTTAATTTAGGATATTCAAACGGAAATTTATTCAACCATCTAAAACAAAACAAATATAATACTGAACTAGCTAAAAAATTAGGTCTCATAAAATATAATGAAGTAGAAAATTTTAAAGATAGATTAATAATACCAATACGTGATTCTAGAAATACAATTGTAGGATTTGGAGCTAGAATAATAAATGAAAAAACATCAGAGGCAAAGTATATAAATTCAAACGATAATATACTATTTCATAAAAGCAATATATTATTCAATCTTAACATAGCAAAAAACTTTATTTTTAAAGAAAACAATGCATACATAGCAGAAGGATACTTTGATGTAATTTCTCTACACAAAATAGGGATTAAAAATACAATTGCCTCATGTGGAACCTCACTAACTGATAGCCAATGTCTTCTATTAAAAAAATACACAAATCTAGTCACATTATTTTACGACAATGACGATGCAGGTAAAAAAGCTACAATACGTGCTATAAATAAACTTCTAAAAAATGGTCTAATGATCAATATCGTTGACTTCAAAAATTATAAAGACCCAGATGAAATAATAAACAATGAGATAGAAAATGCAAGAACATTTATAAAAAAATCAGAAATAGACCTAATAACATTCATGTTATCATACTTTAACTACAAAAATGAGACAGATATAAATAAAAAAAATAACATCATACATTATATTAGCGATCTTATAAAACTAACTAAAGATGATATATATAAAAATTTACTAATAACAAGACTAAATGAATTAACAAAAATCAATATTGCCAACAGTACTACAAAAAACAAACAACAAATTAAAAATAGTTTTGACAATAATGAAATAATTGAAAAATACGAAGATGAAATTATATCTACACTATTTAAATACAATAAACATAACAATACTGAGCAACAAGAAATAATAGAACTAATAAATAAACTAGATAATTATAATTTTGAAAACAAAATAAATAATAAAATTTTCAATATTTTCAAAAACATTTTTTACTCGAACGAAGACACAAACCTGAAATCAATAATAAGTAAAATCGAAGATAATGAAGTCAAAAAAAAAATAATAAACTACTATACAGCCGAACACAATGACCTCAATATAAACCTAATAAAACGTCTAAACAAAGATTCAACAAATAAAACTATAAAAAAGAATAAGGATATAAACACGCTACTTTTGAAAATAAAACTATATCAAATAAAATCAATAATCAAAAACAAAAAAGAACTTATGCAAACATGCACAGAAGATAATAACAAGAACAATTTAATAAACGAGATAATAGAATTAAAAAAAGAAGAAAAAACAATAGCAAATATGTTAAAAATAGTAATTATATAACTTTTCTTTTTTTTAAGGAAACTTTTTTTTATACAGAGAATATACTCGTCTTATGATTAGTAATTTTTGTAAAAAACATAAGTGCGCTGGATTGGTACTAATATCTGCAATCTATAACATACGCTCATCCTATTGTGAAGAGAAAGAAACGTTAACTAACAATCTAAAATATGTTACAATAAAACAAAATTTATCAATTAGCGCAGAAACAAATTCAGAAAATTACATCGGTGATAAACTCCACGCTATACCATTCAATTCTAAGGTAGCTTACACATTAAAATCACTTTTCAATTTTAATAGAACAGGAGAAGACAAATTGTTCAAGAAGTTTGATTTTGACACAAAAGTTACAGCTCTTGATGGAAACTTTTTTGTTGGTGATATAATCAAATACAAGAAAAAGTTTGGATTGTACTTACTTGACAACTATATTTCATTTGAGTCAGCTAACATAAATTATTATTTTATCGAAATAGGCGGAAAACACAAGTTAGGTGTAAATGTGGTTTACGGTAATGATCTTTATCAAAATGAAGACGTTAAAGTTCTTGGTTTCTTATTTAAATATGATTTAAACCTTGAAGATTACAAAAATATGAAGAAGTTTACTTTTGATTTTGGACCTGAACTTGGAACAGATGGGAGTCTATTAATCTACAAATTACTTAGTAAATGGAATGAAAAAAATCCAAGTGAATATAAATACCTTGGTCCATCGATTTTCTGTACTAATAACTACCTTGAGGCTGGTTTATCTTCTATTATTCCAAGTATAAGAATGTCAGCAGGTATCGAAAGTGACATATTAGATGCAGGTATAAAATTTTATATAAATCCTTTTATTAACGCATTCGTTAATTCAGCACAGAACTACATGCAGTGGGGTGTAATACTTGATTTTAAAAATAAAATATCTGATGACAAATTTATTAAGGAAGTTAATTGGGGTATTGGAATTGGGCGAGATGAATTGTTATCACACAATTTTATAAAGTCATACATAAATGGGTTTGATGAAAATGAGGCTGATGTATTTACCTACGATGAAAAAAATAATAAATATTTTTCAACGGTCAGGCCACTTTTGATGAATGAACATGTATCATTTACAGTGCTCTTTGGGCATCTCCTGAATAAAATTGATTTTATAAAAGAATTGAACCTCAACATATCAGTAAAATCTGAGGATATATTCAATCTTTGTATATTCCCCAAAAGTTCTACTTTTATAAGTAAAAAAATATCCAACATAACTAAACATCATTCTTTTGAAATATCTATCGAGACTAATATTAAATTTAATGAAAATGTATCTAATCATAATAAGAACTTATGGATTTTCAACAATCTTGAAATAACTGGATTGCCATTAAAATTATTCTTTAAGCCTACGTATGCATGTAAAAAGGAGAATGATGACCTGAAAGTTGATATGAAAGAGTCTACTTTTGGTATTGAGGGTAGTCTTGTAAAAGCAAACTTCAATGCAGGGAAAGGACATCATTTTGGAGTAGGGCTAGCAACAATAGAATATTTCAACAAGAAGTTTAAATGGGAGAAATTTATTGAAGCAAATTATACATTCAATGTTACTGAGTTTCTTAATAGGAACAAATAATAATTTAATTCTAAATTTATAAACATTGTTTACTCATTTTAATCAAAATTACAATTAATTATTCTAGTTTCGTAAATGCTTTCGGTAGATATTTTAATATTTTCCCTGTTAATAGCTGTGAGTCTAAAAAAAGGTATCAGTGTTGGATTTTCTGCAATCATAGGAATACTAATTTATTCATTACTACTCAATAACAAAATATCAGAACCAGCACTTCACATCCCATTAATAATTCTATCAATAATAACTGCAACAAGTAGCCTATCTGCAGCAGGAGGGATAAGCTACATTTCAGAAATAATCGAAAAAGTACTTATAAAACACAAATCATTTATAGAAATTATTGCACCTATTTTTACATTCATAACTACAATATTATGTGGGACACCATATATAGCACTAGCTATAATTCCTATAGTGACTAAAATATCAATTGAAGAAAATTTAAAACCAGTCCATTCAATTACAGGATGTATAATAGGAGCAAATCACGGATACCTATGTAGCCCAATTGGATCACCCTTTATTGTAACTTCACACATAATAAAGATCAACAGGTACTACATGCTCTTTTCATTGATTGTATCATGTTTCATAGGCTTATTAGCAACAGTAATATATAATTTCATAAAACAGAAACTCGATACAAGAAAACAAAAATACAATACAAATGAAAATATAGTATATAACATCGAAAAATACGATAAAACAAGAGCTCAAAAAGCAGTATTTATATTACTGATAGGGCTAGTAATCATGCTTATTTATGGCCTCAATGATAACATTAAACCAGACTGTATAAAAGACGGTTATATAAAAAAAAGTGAACCAACATTATTAATACCACTTTTTATGTTATCAATAGCATTTTTTATTAGCTCATTCTGCAGGGTCAATATTAGCGATATGCTAAAGCAAAAAACAATGGAATACGGTTTTAAATCGATAATAACAATTATAGGGATATCATGGCTAACAAACACATTAATTGAAAATAATAAAATAGAGCTTTCATCAATCATAAAAGAAACATTTGACAAAAATTTAATATCACTTGGGCTAATAATATTCGTATCTTCAATATTTATGGCAAGCCAAACAACTGCAATACTTATATTTTTACCAATTTACACTACATTAGGAATAAGCGATATATCGCTATTAAAGATCATTCCATTCGCAGATGGTTTATTTTTTATACCACTAACAGCGATTTTTTCATTTGCAATCGAATGTGACACAACAAAATCTACTAAAGCAGGTAATTACATAATTAACCATAGTCTCATGATTCCGGGACTAATAGCCACAACAACATCAATTATAATAATGAATTATATAGTAAAAATAACAACATAAAACCACACTAACCACATATTTACACAAATAATATCCATCTAATTTTTTCTACAGGTATGACCTTACTACTATACCTCTTAAACTTGATAGGGTCAATAATTTCTTTTTTTTTCACAAATATATCCTTAATAGTAGTTAATTTTTCATATCCAGGATCGTCAATCCCAGATAAATCAACTTTAGTATCATAAACACCCAATATACTGTCATACATCTTATTCTCACTAACAGATTTAATCTTATCTAACAATTTTATATATTCACTAAAATCATTACCTTTTAGTTTGTAATAATTCTCAGACGACCTAATATCACCTACATATTTTTCAAAAACAGATTTTTCTACATTTACGCTTAAAAGAAGCCTATATAATGCTCTATTAGACTTTAATGTTGAATTTAACACCTGCCTATAAATATAAGCTATACTACCATTATTTTTTTTTCGTTCCATCTCCTTAAAGAAATCACTTACATCATTATCACTCCTTTCCCCATCAAATATACACCTTTTAATAGTATTAGTTATTTTCATATCTCCAACAGATAACATAGGAAAAACATCAACTATCTTATTACCTATAAAAATAGAGTACACAAAAAAACACGATTTTATGTAATTAATTATGTCGGAAACAGAATTAATTAATGTCTGATCATCAAAATTAGGTATAATATTTTCACCATTAATACAGTAAAAATTTTTACTACAATTACCTATAAGTTTACCATATGACAAATAACCAGCTATAACATTCGAACTAATATCAAGATTTAAATCATCAACCTTAACCAATATAGAATATATACGCTTCAGTAAAAAACAAAGCAACAACTGATCCTTAGGTCCTTCAGATCTATACAAAGCATCATGAAATTTTTTAACTTTTTCTTTAAACACATCAGATACAATAGCACTAAAAAATTTGTTTTTTTCTTCATCCACAATCGACAAAATATTCAATAACTTTTCCTTTATAAGGTCAATAATACTTTCAGAAACACCACTAATGACAAACCCTTTAAGCGTACCACACTTAATATCATAATATGTCCTAACTACAGATTTAAAATAATCGTCATCATTCAATTTAATACATTCATCATTTTGTAAATCCTTCAAAGACTTTGTTTCATTATATTTTACAATAACCTTCTTCCTATTTTTTATATCTTCACGAACATTATTAACAGCATTCCCACGACCACAACCAATTATAATACTATTAGACAATATGCCCAACAAGCAGAGCAATTGAACCATATTATAAATATAGTAAATTTTTACTAAAAATGAATAGCCTTATTTTCTTTTTCTTTTATTAACTAAAAACCATGATTAAACGAATACTCACAGGCGTACAGTGCAGCGGAGAAATACATTTAGGAAACTGCTTATCAGTACTATTTCCAACTATAGAATTGTCAAAAAATAATAATAACCAAACATTAGTTTTCATCGCAGACCTACATTCATTAACCTCAGTAAAAGACATAAAAACACTAAACAATAACCTATATAATGCAGCAGCTAAGTGGTTATCTCTTGGACTAGACTACAATAATACACTTTTCTACAGACAATCAAGAATAAATGGAATATGCGAGCTAACATGGGTACTAAACTGTTTAACACCATACAAAATGCTAGCAAATGCACATGCTTTTAAAGACAAATCAAATAATTTAAGTGACATTAATACAGGACTATTCGACTATCCTGTTTTAATGTCATCAGATATCCTACTATTTCAACCAGATTACGTTATAGTTGGGAAAGACCAAAAGCAACATATTGAAATAACAAGAGATATAGCAGGTATATTTAATAGAACTTTCGGAGACGTATTTAAAGCACCTAAAGACCTAATAATAAAAAATGTGGAACTCATACCAGGAACTGATGGTAGAAAGATGAGCAAATCATACAATAATACAATAGATATATTCGACGACGACACTACACTCCTAAAAAAAATAAAATCAATAAAAACAGATTCAAAATCAGAAGCTGACGCTAAAGATCCAGACACATGCGTAATATTTAGCATCTATAAAAACATAGCAGAAGAAAACCAAGTTCAAGACATGAAAAACAAATATATTAATGGTGGATTATCATACAAAAACGCAAAAGATATATTATACGAAACAATTATAAATAAATTCAAAGAAGAAAGGTATAAATTCAACCAAATAAAAAATGACATTGGACTAATTAACAAAATCCTCAAAAATTGTGAAATAAAAGCACAACAAATTGCAAATGAAACACTATTAAAAGTAAAAGAACTGCTAAAACTATTATAATCAATAAGGCTATGAACTACGAATTTCACAAACCTGTAATGGTAAATGAAGTAATAAACAATTTAATAACAAACAAAAACGGAATTTACGTAGACTGTACTTTCGGAGGAGGAAACCACTCTTCTGAAATACTTAAAATACTAAATAAAAATGCTAAACTAATAGCATTCGATATAGATAAAGAAAGTAAAGAAAACCTAAAAAAAATAGGAGACGAACGGATAATATTCATAAATTCAAACTTTAAATTCATAGCAAACTTTCTTGAATACTACAATATCACACAAATCGATGGGATTTTTGCAGACTTAGGAGTTTCGTCTCACCAAATAGACACCCCACAAAGAGGTTTTTCTACTAGATTCAACGGTCCTTTAGACATGAGAATGGGACAAAATAATACTAACAACGCCTACAATATAATAACAACATATACAAAATCAAAACTTAAAAAAATATTCGAAAACTATGGAGAATTATATAACAGCGAAGATATTTCAAATGTAATCCTAAATAACAAAAATAAAAAAATAAAAACAACACTAGAACTAAAAGAACTTTTACTCAAAAACCTAAAAATAAAAAAAACCAATATAAACAAATTCCTAGCGCAAGTTTTTCAAGCATTAAGAATAGAAGTAAATAATGAATTAAAAAATCTAGAAATTCTACTTAAAAAAAGCGAAACACTACTAAAAAAAAACGGTAGGATAGCAATTTTATCATACCACTCACTTGAAGACAGAATCGTAAAATCATTCTTTAAAAATAGCAAAAACCTAGAACCAATTAACAAAAAACCTATAATTCCAAGCAGAGATGAAATAAACTTAAATAGAAGAGCAAGAAGCGCAAAATTAAGAATAGCAGAAAAAACAAAATAAATTTAAAAAAATAAATATCTTTAAAACAATGAATTATACCAGACTTATTCTTTTTTTTATAATAGAAACAGCTTTTATAAATAAAATTCACAGCCGCTGTTGTAAAAATGAAAACTGTAGTTGTAAATGCCAAGAAATAATATATGAAGAAGACAAAGATTTATCAGGACGCAAAAAACTAATAAACGACGTTCAAAACACAAAAGATTGGTATATAAAAGAAGAAGGAAGATTAATAAGCAATTTCAATACACTTATTATGAGTATAGCCGATAAAAAAAACATCGAAGAAATTGCAAACACCATGTCAAATCACGAAATCGGAATACCAGATCTTGCAAATACATGCTACATAAATGTTATTATGCAAATGATATCACACAGTAAAATTTTTGTTAGTAAAATTATCAATAAAGCGATAGAAATCTATGAAAATGATAAAAATACTTCGGATAATAAAAATATTAAAACACACCCAATGATATCATGTCTGGCTATATGCATAATGGAAATATATAATGCACAAAAATATAAAAATGGCAACAGATACGACATAAATAGGATAAAAAATGCAATACGCAAACTAATATATTTTTACTTATTTAATAAAACGAAATGTGATAAGAATATGCAAAATAATAGATATAAAGCCTTTAAAATACCTAACCAAAATGATGCTGAAGAATTTCTAACATTACTTCTAAGTGATATAGAACAAGAAAGTGAAGGCATCACTAATTTTTTGAATATAACAAACCAAATAACATTAAAGTGTTCACAATGTAAACAAGAAAATACTACCCAAGATGACCAAAAACTCCATTATGCATATACGAACCTAATAAAGGAATTATCAGATATAACAAAAGAAAGTAAAGAAAATATTAATTATAGATGCAACAACTGTGATAAAGAAAATGAATACGAAAGAACAGAAAAAATTACAGAAACTAACGACATAATTTTTATCATTATAAACAGAATCGATATACAAACAAATGAATCTACTACACAAAAAAATGTACAACATCAAAAAAAAATTGACAAACAAATAACGCTCAATGAAGAAATAACTATCAACAGCAAAAAGTATACACTCAAATCATATACAGAGCATAATGGGTCTACTCTAGGAGGGCACTACTCTAATTTTACTAAAACTGATAAATCGTGGCTCAACATAGAAGATAATAAAGTTTTTAATACAGATTATAACCCAAAATCACAAAATGTATACATTATAATGTATGAAAAAAAAGAATCTTAAAATGTGTGGATAACAGGACTCGAACCTGCAAAGATTTCTCATTATGAACCTGAATCATAAACGTCTACCAATTTCGTCATATCCACTTATCCGAATTATAAAGATATACTAATAAAAAAATATTAACGTTATAATATGACATCTTGCAAGTTAAAGCTAATTACCATATTATCAATGTTATTAATAAAAATTAACTCAAAAGATATAACTTTTAAAATTTTAATCGAAAATAACAAAATTAAAGAAAATGAAACAGATCATAGTAATTTTCAAACAGAGATTATAAAATCATTTGAAGTCAAAATTAATGAAAATCAACTTCCAAAAGAGAACAAAGAAAATAGAATTAAAGTTGAAGATATTTTTAATTTAATTACTAAAGATGAAACTTTCAAAAACATTGACATCAGTAAAAAGAATATACTCTTTAAAATTCATATTGGATGCTATTTTATAAAAGACTATATTGATAAAAAAAAATTAATTGATAATGGAACGGCAAATATTTATTTCAGAGACAAACACAACTATCATATTTGTTGCAATAGATATAATATAAAAGATGAAATTGAAGTAACTCTTGGCGAAATAACTCGAAAATATAATATAACAGAGATAAAATTTGAGTTTGAAGATTTAAACGAAGACTGGTTTGAAAGTATTTATTGCTGCTTTTTAACAAAACGCGAAATACAAGGTGTAATTCTAAAACACAGTTTCCTAGGAAATATTGCAATTAATATGCATGGAAAAAATATTTTTATCAACGATAAAGATTTGTTTTTTAAAGAAGAACCTGTAAATTTTATTGAAATATTTCAGCTCAATAATTTATACAAAGAATTTCATTACAAAAATATGACCTATTATAACATTAAAACACTATTCGATTTTCTTCAAGAACTACTACGACATCGTATAAATTATAAAGAATTATATTCGATTGAATATAAAGAGATAAATAGTAATGAACATAAAATATTTATTTTTGATGAAAATTCATGGGAGGAAAGTGAGGCACAAAACACCTATAAAAAACTACAAAAAATCAATGTTGATAAAAATAGTTGCCTTAAAATAAAAAGAAGAAAAGATTCAGAACTTTATCAATATATCAAGACATCAAAAAAAATAAAAGATTTAGAGGAAATACTTGCTAATTTAAAAAAATCTGAACAAATACTTCCTGAATTAGAAAAACACGAACAAAGAAAAAAACTCAATATTGGGTTATGTAATTCATGTAAATGTTGTTCATCCTGTCTATAAAAACTACCTACCTTAAAACTGCCGTTTTTGATATAATTTTGGCGAATTTTATTTATCATACATTATAATTTTTTATCCGTAAAATACTTAACTCATATATATGAGTGCTAGAGATATTGATGGCAATACATTAATGAAAGATTTAAACCAAAACGTTGAAACAGATATTAACAAAGACAAAAACAATTTTTTGAATGGGTACAAACACTTTTCTGAAATAGTAGATACTAAAAGTACAGACATTACTAAGGAAAATGCGAACATAAACGCTTGTGTACCTGCTGGAATGATGATGAGATTCGCTTCTGAGTCAACAAAAGTTTATACTGATGAGTTTTTACTAGATAAAACAGTTTTAAAAGCCGTAAGAGATAACTTACTTCACATTCATGATAAGGATTATTATCCAACAAGAAGCCTAACATGTATACATTATCCTTTAGATAAAATGCTAAAATATGGATTTAATGTAGAATACAGTGCTAATAGGCCAGCTAAAAGAATAGAATCGGCCAGTTTTCTAACTTGCAATATTTTTGAAATTACACAAAATGAAATGCATGGTGGACAATCTGTTCCTGCCTTTGACTTCTATCTAGCACCTTTTGTAAGAAAAGTATATATTGAGGAAATAAAAAAAATAGAAAAACTATTAAACAAAGAACTAACTGAATTATACGATGAAAAAGTAAATGACTATCTAAAAGAAGATTTACCTGTTGTAGACTTAAATGACATCAAAAATATAAAAAAATATGTAATAAATGAAACTGTAAGAAGAATACATCAGGCAATGGAGTCATTCATCCACACAATGAATACAACACATTCAAGGGGTGGGAATCAGGTAGTTTTCTCATCTATAAATTATGGTACAGATACTTCATCAGAAGGAAGATGTATTATTAGAGAATTATTAAATGCAACTTACGAAGGAGTCGGAAATGGGTCTACTGCAATATTCCCAATTCAAATTTGGAAAAAGAAAACAGGAGTTAATTATAAGCCTGAAGACCCTAATTATGACCTATACGAACTTGCGTGTAAGGTAACTGCTAAAAGGTTCTTCCCTAATTTTATCAACCTAGATGCTACTTTCAATTACGACGAAGCATGGAAAGCTGATGATCCAGAAAGGTATATACATGAAGTAGCAACGATGGGGTGTAGAACAAGAGTTTATAATAACAGATTCGGAATAAGAACTTCTATCGGCAGAGGGAATCTATCTTTTTCTACTGTAAACATAGTGAAATTAGCCCTTCAATGTAGAAATATTGAAAATAAAAAAGAGAAAATAAATACATTCTTTAAAAAACTAGATGATCTACTAGAAATAACTGCTAAACAATTAGAGGACAGATACGAGTTTCAAAGTCATGCAAAGAAAAAACAATTCCCAACATTGATGAGTTATTTATGGCTAGATGGAGATAAATTAAACAATGAAGATGAAATTAAAGACGTTATAAAACATGGGACGCTAACGATAGGATATATTGGCCTTGCTGAATGTCTAATTGCTCTAGTAGGGAAACACCATGGAGAAAGCGAAGAAGCACAAAATTTAGGTCTAAAAATAATATCATTTATGTACAAAAAATCAAAAGAATTCGCTGATAGGTATAACAAAAATTACACGATTATAGCTACACCTGCAGAAGGATTGGCTGGCAAGTTTGTAAAAGAAGATAAAAAGGAGTTCGGTATAGTGCCAGGAGTTACAGACAAAGACTACTATACAAATTCTAACCATATACCAGTCTACTACCACTGTTCTCCAAGACATAAAGCTAAAATAGAAGGACCATATCATGAATTAACACTTGGTGGAAATATTTTTTATATCGAAATGGACGGTGACGTGACCAAAAATATAGAAGCAGTAAAAAACGTAGTTGACTTAATAGATGAATACAACATCGGATATGGTTCAATAAATCACAATAGAAACCACTGTTTGAACTGTTTATACGAAGATGCTCAAAAAAATTTAAAGATATGTCCTAATTGTGGAAGCGATAAAATAGATACAATTCAAAGAATAACAGGATACCTAGTTGGAACAATAGATAGATGGAATAATGCAAAAAAAGCAGAGCTAAAAGACAGAGTTATCCATAAATAATGTATATTTATACATGGGAATTAATTTCTCAAGTCTTGTCAACTCAAAAAAAATATCAAATGGATATACAACGTTATCAAACATCGTACTAGTGTCTGTTTTCTTCAAATCTAATGCTATTGAAATAAAAATATATGACAGTGCACCTACAGAAGTCTGCACGATAACTAAAGCAAATTTAGGCATAAACAAAATACAAAATAAACAAGAGTTAAGAAAAAAAATAACGCAACTTATAGAAACAGACAATGTATTCAAATCAGATCCTAGTAATAAAAATAAAATAAAAATAGACACAGAAACTAGAAAAAAAGCAACCAAAATAATCAAATCAAAGTATACAAACATTACAATTGAACACGATGAAAAAGATAAAACAAAAAATGATGTAATATATCTAATAGAAGAAAATAGTCCAGACAACGCAATTACAAATGAAGACGAAGCAGACTGCGGTGGGGCATATAATGATATAATTAAGGGAATCGTAAAAGATTGCAAAACAGAAGATATAACATTCAATGATATAATAAATGGATTTAATAAAATAAAAGACAAACAAGCAGAACTAACAAATGATACAAAAATAGAATTCTATTCAAAGACATACACTAAAGACAAAAATAGACACTTTAAAGAAGAAAAAAATATTATTCAAGAGACCGAATATAACAATAAAATATCAGATTATATTTCAATTAGCTACAGGCTTATAAACAACAAGATAAAAAAGTACAAAAAAAATACAAATACAACTAAGAACAATAAAGAAATAAAAAATAACATATCTGACAAAGAAATAGTTTTAGAAAATAATGGAAATAATGAAGGAAACAAGTGCTGTTGTAGTAGCTGCAGATAACCATTGCTAAAAGATATAAAATCAATTTATAGAAACCATAAATATATCTAAATAAAAATATCGTCAATAAAAAAAATACTACCAAATCATGTTATATAAAACATTTATTTGACAAATAAGTCCGATTCAACAATAAAACTAAAGACTAAATACCAAAACAACAAAAAGATACAAAATAAGCATTACAAATTATGAAAATATATTTTAACACTAATTATAATAAAACTGAAAAACAACCACAATGATCATAACAAAAAACATCGTTGTCCAATTAGGACTCGAACCTAAACTCTTTTGAACCAGAATCAAATGTGTTGCCAATTACACTATTGGACATTCAAACTCAATAAAAACTAAGAATTCATGGAGTTCAAAAATTCATCATTATTCCTAGTATGTTTCATCTTATCTTTCAAAAAATCTATAACATCCATAGGATTTTTTTCACTTATAAATCTTCTCAATAATTGAACTTTGTCCCAAACAGACTCTTTTAACAATAAATTATCATTACGTGTACCAGATTGCAAAACATCTATAGCAGGGAAAATACGTCTGTTAGACAATGACCTATTTAATAACAACTCCATATTTCCAGTACCTTTAAACTCCTCAAATATAACGTCGTCCATCTTAGAACCAGTATCAACCAAAGCAGTAGCAATAATAGTCAGTGAAGCGCCATTATCAGTATTCCTGGCTGCACCAAAAAACTTCTTAGGATAATCCAATGCATTTGCATCTATACCACCAGACAATATTCTACCTGATGGAGGCGTTATAGCGTTATATGCTCTAGCTAATCTAGTTATCGAATCCATTAATATAACTACATTCCTACCATGCTCAACACTACTTTTAGCCATGCCCAACGCTAACATCGACATCTCAACCTGCATCTTAGGAGAATCATCAAATGTAGAAGCAATAACTAAACCTTTAACGAACCTTGTCATATCAGTAACCTCTTCTGGACGTTCCCCAATCAACAAAACAATCAACTCAACGTCAGGATAATTTAACGCTATACCATTTGCGATATCCTTCAATAGTACAGTTTTCCCTGATTTAGGCTGAGCAACAATCATACCCCTTTGTCCAAAACCAATAGGTGTAAACAAATCAACAATCCTTGTAGAAAACTGCAATGGATCTACAGACAAAACTATCTGTTTATTAGGGAAAATTGGAGTCAACCTATCAAAGTTAACTCTATTCTTACAGTTTTCTGGACTGTAAAAATTCACACTCTTTATAACATTAACAGTCTTAAACCTACCTTTCTCGTTTGGCATGTTAACTGAACACTCTATAATATCATCTGTTCTCAAAGAATAATTCTTTATGTAAACAGAAGAAACATATATATCATCGGAAGCCGATTTAGAATTCAATAAAGACAAGTATTCAACCTTAGATAATTTCTTATCCACACCTTCAACGCCAGTAACTCTAACTTTTCTCAAAAAACCATACCTACTACCCTCATTAATCTCTAAAATACCAGTATATATATTAACATCCTGAGTCTCATTAGAATTACCAAAACTATTAGACCTTATATTATCCATAACTGATGTAAAACGTCTAGAATGATCATGAATAGATATATCATCAGATTCTGTATCATCCAATCGACAATCATCATCAATTAAACCATCATCAAATTTCATAAATCAAAAAAATACTAAAAAATATACAATAAAACTGTAAAAATACAAAAGTTAAATGAATACATTATGAGGCAACTAAGACAATTTTCCTGTTCCTCCACCATCTAAATCCTCACCTAAAGATGCTTTCTTCTTTTCATTTTCCCTCTCAATTAATTTTTTCTCATACAATGGGGTTAGACCAATTATAGCCAATAACCACACAACAATCACAAAAAATATTATTATGAAAGTCATATTCGAAATAGCAGACAGTCCTCCAAACATAACACTCAACAAAGATATAAGTATAGAACTAATACCTTTACCCAACCTCGAACCTATAGCGTCAATTGCTGCCTTACCAGTAACCTTCTCCTCATCATCCAATGGAATGTAAGCTTGTTCTTTAGACGTATCAAAAAAAATGTACTTAGAAGATTTAATAAAAACCAAAATACCCATTCCAAAGAATATAAAAATAAGAAGCAATGGCTTATCAAAAAAATCAGAAACAGGCTGCAATATCGACATCTTCTTAAAGAAAATATAAAAAACCACCGAAAATACTATAGCAGTAACAGGAGTAAATAAGGCTCTCATCTTCCAACTCTTCTTACTCATTGTACTAGCAACAAAAAAGATCAAAAATAATGATAGTATACCAGTACATATCGACTGCCAAGCGTATATAACAGTAGTAGCCTCTTTCCCTGCATTCATTGCCATATCAAGGACACCTTTATACGAAGGATCAGTTGTAATATCAGTAAACTCACTAACATCATACCCTTTCGAAATCAAGAAATCATCAACAACAGACGACTTATATATATCAACTCTCTTTTTCCAAATTGATTCTAAGAGCGCAATAAACATGTTATATCCCAAAACTATCAATGCTATAAAACATAAATAACTTGACTTCATTAAACGCTGAATAGATTGCAAGAAAGTTAATTTAACCTTTACCTTAACAGTTTTTTTCTCTTCTACCTCATATGTAACAGGATCAGCTTTTATACGTCCAACCAAATAGTTATAGACAAATAATATAAAAACCAATGAACCTATCGCAACAATAAACAAGAAACTAGTCTTATCTGAAAATTTTAACATTACTATTCCAGAGAACAAAGCTCCAACTGCGGCTCCAGAAGACAAAAACCCATACATCCTTTTTGCCTGAACAGAAGAGAAAATAGAGTTAGCAAATGTCCAAAATGCAACACCCAAAGCCATTGTACCATAAGCTTCTGCATGAATATACAACAAAGATATAGGCCAAAACCTAAATACATTCCATAAATCTTTAAGCCTAGGGAAATTACTAGTTAAAAAATCTGATAAACGATCCATTTTTAAGTAGTTAATGCCAGGCAATAATACAAATGTAAATAATAATATGAAACCCAAGAAATATCCAAAAACAATATTAAATCTCATGTAACTATCAACACGCTTAGCCACAATCGTATAAACGAATGTAAATACGACTATAGAAACAATACAAAAGATCTTCAAAAAGTAAATAGAATCAGCCTTCATGTAGTCATAAAGATATACATCCTTCAACGACCTCAACATAGTATAAGTCATCGAAACTGCCAAAAATATTAAGGACAATGGGAAAAGCTTCTTGAATTCATGACTATAAATTGGAAAGAGCAAAGATCTCAACCTTCCAAACTCTTTAAGCCCAACATTATTCTTTCCGTTACCACTAACACCATTCTTAGTAACACCATTACCATCTTTTATGTCGCTCATAACTTCTATATGATCATTATAAAATAAATTTTATTAAAAAATAAATTTCATTAAAAAAAAGATAAATCGACAGTCTTCAATTCTAAGTTACACTTACTTATCAAAACGCTTATTTTATCACCTATTTTATAGATATTCCCGGTAACTTTCCCATATATATACTTATTTTCCCTGTCATATAATAGTATATCATTATCAACACTTGAAACCCTAATTAACCCGATACACCTAGTTTTTAATATTTCAACAAAAATCCCCCATTCGGTTATTGCAGAAATAATTCCTTCCAGCTTTTCACCTTCGTGCCCCTTCAATAATTTAACCTGTTTATACTTTATGTAATCCCTTTCGGCATCAACAGCATTTTTTTCCATATCGGACAAATATCTACATCTCTCTTCATATTTAGAACTATCATATTCATAGTTCGAATTTAAATATCTCTTTAACAACCTATGCACAATAATATCGTTATATCTTCTAATCGGTGAAGTAAAGTGAGAATAATAACTGAGTGATAACCCATAATGGCCTATAGGGTTAGTTGAATAAAAAGCTTTTTGCATCATCCTCATCGACAAAGTAGATACAACCCATTCCAAATCATTTCCCCTCACATCATGTAAAATCTTGTTTAATTCTTTTTCAAAATTACTTGAATTTGGATCCAAATATACATGGAAACTAATCAACATCCTACAAAATTCAGTAACTTTCCATCGCTCGGGTTTTGGATGCACCCTATAAATAAAAACTGGACTTTTACCATTACTCCCTTTTATTTTTGAAACATACTCCGCAACTGTTATATTTGCCAATATCATTAATTCTTCAACCAAAACATGACTATCACCGTAATTACTATCTTCTACAATAAAATTATTATCATCATCAACATTGAAATCAACATTGAAAAAGTTAAAATCTAAAGCACCGTTATTGACCCTATCTTCCTTTAGTTTCTTAGAAAAAGCTAAAACAGTACTCAATTCAGAATGGTATGGATATGCCTGGTTATCAAGTATATCTTGGGCATCATCATAATTTAATCTCAAGTTAGAATGAATAACTGATTCACATATCTTTCTACTAACAATATTAAAATCTTTATCAACCTCAAAAACAACTGAAAACGTCAATCTATCCTCATTAGGCAACAACGAACAAACATTATTACATAAAACGTCTGGCAGCATAGGGACTACGGTATCAATAAAATAAACAGACGTACTTCTTCGACATGCTTCAATATCTAAATTAGTACCCTCCTTAACAAAATATGAAACATCTGCAATATGAATACCTATCTGATAACTACCATTACCAAGCTCCAATACCGAAATCGCGTCATCAAAATCCTTGGATGATTTCGGATCTACTGTAAAAGTAAATACATTTCTAAGGTCAACTCTTCTATTAATCTCTTTTTCATCCACCCTCCACCCAGACAAATTTTCTGTTTCCCTTAACACATTTTGAGAAAAACATTTATTGATTCCATAAGTGTCCAAAATCATATTTAACTCACAAGAATCATCACCAATAGGACCATAAACATTTACTATCTCACATTCTAAATTACTATTTTCCGACGGATAAGTGACAATATTAGCCTCAACTCTACATGGATATATATCAGCCTTTATCTTGGATTCCCCAACGACATTTGTAGGATAATAATTATTAAACGAAGTTATACTAAAAACATACCCACATTTTCGCTTATCTAAAGTTCCAAAAACCCTGCTAACACCCCTTTTAATTATCTTTGTAACAACACCTACATATCTTCCATCCTTATTTTTATTAGGAGAATAACTAACTTCAACAACATCTCCATCAATAGCGTAATTAAAATTCTTCTCAAGAACTAATACGTCACCTTTAATATCTTCATTGGGAATAACATAAAAATACTCCTTCTTAATTACCTTTACTTTCCCAACAATCTTCCTCCTTCTACAAAAAATCCTCGAAAAAAAATCTAAAATAAACATCAAATACTTCTATTTTTTCACAAATCCTTTCTCAATCTCTTCAATATCAACCCTCTTTATATTTGGTTTCCACAATAACCCCTTTAATAGCAGACCACGCTTAAACTTCACGATACATCTTTTCTCTTTCTTCCTCTTTAACCTTGTAACAGACATATATTTATGTTATCCAATTATTTTTATTTTTACAAACCTATACAAAAATAAAACACACATCATTAAAAATACAAAAAATTCACCAGATAATACCGCTAGAGACGCACCAATAACATTGTATTTAAAAACAAAACTAAAATGCAGTACTACAGATATTATACCACCAATAAACAGAACAATCGAATATAAATACCTAATACCAAAATTCGCAAAAATATGCATTCCGATAAAACTTGACACTATAGACATCAAAAATACCAATATATTTATATTCAAAATTATAACTGCAGAATCAAACAATTCCTTATTATTTACTATAAAATCACTACTGCAAAAGAACCTTACGATATTAGTAGAGTAAAACAAACACAATATACTAATAAGCAAAAATAGCGATACATAAGCTAATAAAACCTTTAGAGCAAACCTAAGACCGACCTTAATATCTATGTTGAATTTTCCCTTTATTATTGGATATGAACATTGAATAAAAGGCTCTAATATCTGCTGGCACAAATACAACACATTTGATCCTAATTTATAAATTCCAACATATATATTACCTAAATATACCTTTAAAAACAAAATTGGGAAATTATCACAAAAAAATATATAAAAAGAAAAACAAAATGCAGAGAACCCATCACAAACCTGTTTTTTTATAAATGAAATATTAGGGAATGAAATACCAACTTTATAAAAATAAAACAATATAAAATATGAAAACAACACTCTTAAGAACTCAACTACGCTATAAACAATTGGGTAATATATTATGTCATTTTCAGACTTAACATAAAAAGGAATAGAAAAATAAAAAAAAAACTTAGTCAAAGAATTCAGCGCTGTGATAATATGTAATTTTTCTAACCCCTGATAAATACAAATCGGAGTAAAACCACTAAAAACAGCAACAAAGAAAAAAAATAGAATTATAGAAAAATCTTTACGTAAAAATGGGAATAAATAGAAAACTAGTAATAATAAAAAAAAACATAATATAGATAAAACAAACTTTATCAAGACAATTGATCCAAACAATGCAGGTAATTTATCTTTCCTAAACCGATCATCGCATTTATACAAATAAGCTGGAATTGTGTAAATAAATCCATAAGCAATTATTAACTTAAAAAAATAATTTAGCACTTTAGCAAATTCAATATTGCCAAATGAACGAAGACCAGTAGTTTTTATAATATAACCAGACATTAAAATTGGAATTACTCTAGAAACTACTCTCATCAACAATAAATTCAAAAAGCTTTTCAAAAAATACCCAAGATCAAACATAGCAGCAACAGTATTATGCTATTCCTTTTTAGCAAACAACATAATACTTACTTGTTTTTTTAATGCAAAAGTATAACTATTAAAAGGCGTATTATGAAATATGCAACAATATTATTTTTACTTATACTACACATCGCAAAGATACACGGATGTAAATGTCAGTCATGTAAAGGTAAAGTACGCAATAAATACAGCTTTCTAGACGGGTATATAGACATTCAAACAGTAAAGCAAACAAAGGCCGAAACATTAAATTATATAAATGAAATAAATAAATTAACAAGCAGTGACCTTTTTGCTGGATTTAAAAAAACATTAACAAAAAACCCCATAAATCAAGACAATAAAGTACCTTTCTACATAAATTTCGCAACAATCAACTACATCCTAGAGCTAATAGAACACTTCATTGGCCACCTAAAAAAGACGGACCCAAGCCTGAAAAAATATGGTCAAAAAATAAAAAATTTAATACAATTCGCTTCAATTATGTTCTCAAAAATATTTATATCAGTCGTAGATGAAGGAGAAGAAAAAGACTCAAATGATATAATAATACCAATAAGGAATAAAGCTAATGCACTATTTGCAAAAGATTTAAGGATAGAAGATTCTCTAACTGGATATGTCAAAGATACAACCTGACACACAGATGATTAAATATCAACAAATAAACTAATGCTCCAACCAGTAGTAAAAACGCTTTCCAATCTGCACTTTAATATACTATAGAACCTTACCTTCTTAGAAAACTCAAATGAAACAACATTATTGTACCTAAATATATTCAAATTAATACACACATCCTTAAAATTTATATAAAACATATCTTTACAAGCATTCGCTGGATTTATCCACACACTATACCCTACCTGCAATCCAGTAGATAAATATTCATCAATATTATAAATAAAACCCAACGGTAATACATCTAAAAACAGCAAAGAATAAACACTCCTGGAATCAACACAAGTCCCAATTCCAAATCCTAAAAAAACATAATAAAAAAATTTCCTAGCGATTTTAAAACTACCACTCCCCCCAATACAATACCTCTCTAAATAAGAAAATTTATCCAACATTTTAACCTTTAAAAAACTAAAGCTATTTCTCCAATAAGCCATTGAATCTAAAAATTGAACATTCAAATAAAACGAAAACCTATATTTCTTTAATTTCACGTCTTCTTTTATATTAGATTTGCAAAACACAAATACTGTAGACAAATAGAAAAACAACAAATATGGAATCTTCACATTCACATTTTAAAAAAATATTACAATTCATGTGAATAATACAAAATAATTCTAAGAATAGAAAAACAATTTAACCTTTCACAATAAACATCAAAGTATTTTTTTAACACAAAATTACTTTACGTCAAATTTTCTATCTTAAGACTCTTTATCCTATTACTAACAGAGTTAAAATAAACAAGTTTAACAATCAACACACAAAACAACACAATAACAAACAAAAAACTCCCTTTTATAGCACTTCTATCCAACTTAAATAAACTCAATATAGCAAAAAATATATTTCTACTTTTTCGAAAAAAACTTCTTAAATCTACCATTTTTCTTTCTTCTTGCTAACAACAAAGAAACAAATAAAAATAACAAAATCGACAATAACATTTTCTGTCTAAACATAGAAAAAATAGACACATCATATTTCATAGGCATCTCATGATGAATAGCCCCAGCAGCTTTAGATTTTAAAATTTTCACAACCTGCCCGTTACAATCAATAACACAACTATATCCAAAATTAATACACATAACGACAGGCCTAGAAAACTCTATTGCCCTAAATTTACCAAAAAGCAGGCCTAAATGAGACAAATTAGTATTCTTATCCTTCCCATTAAATGTATGGAAATTCATCGTACTCAATATCCACGTTGGTTCATAACTATCATACAAAGACAATCCAGGACTTATAATATCCGAACATATCTCCATAGCAAAAGGAGCTACACCATCTATATGTATTGTATTTTTTCCATCCCCTGGAGTATAAGACGAATCATTAAACTCATCAATCATCTCATGAATAAATTTAAACCTCTTAGGCACTAAATGTATAACCTTATTAACCCATGTTGGTAACATCTCTCCAAATGGAATTAAATACTTCTTATTATAAAAATCAAGCCTTTTAATACCTCCAAGTCCATAGTCATATGTAAAAAACTGATATGAATTATGGCTTTTACCACAAACATTCTCTACAAAACCTGTACATACAACTATATTAGACAATTTATCCTCACCAACATTCGAGTATCTCTTTTCATTCAAATATCCATCATTTTTATAAAACCCACAACCTCTTTTAACAAAATACTCAATTTGCGGCACACTATACCATATAATCGTCTCAGGAGCAATAACTAAAAGTTTCTTTTTAAGGTTCTCTACACTATCAATTTTAGCCAATGTAGCAAAATTATCAGAACAAGCATAACCAGAAGAAAACCTATCATTATCATCATAATTAGCCTGAACAACAGCTATATCAAATTTATCCTTTGGCATTAAGTAATCATTTTTTAGTTTAATTTTATATAACCCATAAGCGTTACAAAATAAAAATACCAAACATCCGAAATAACGATATCCCTTTACACTTAAAAAAGAAACAACTAAAAGCGATAAAAACGTTATGCCAAAAGTCCCTACAATCGCCCCTACCTGAATAAAATATTTAAATCCCACAATACCATAAGACAGAGACAATAATGGAGCAAGATCTACAATATATCTAGAAAAAATTTCATAAATAGTAACAAAGCAAGAAAAAAATAAAAACAACGATATCTTATTAAATGCCAACTTTGAAGCAAAATATGAAGCCAACCCAGTGTAAATACTTAAATAAAGACTAGCCCCAAAAAAACCAAAAATTCCTAAAAAATCCTCAATGTTAGCTGTTTTAAAACCAAACTCTCTTAAACTCAATAACCAAGAAAATGCATTAAAATATATAGCCATTCCAAAAAACAACCCAGACAAAAAAAATTTCACTGTACATTTTTGAACAAATAAAATACCTAAAATCCTAAAATATGAAAACAATGAAATAATAAACAAAGAAGATATCTCACGATCTGTAAAAGAATATCTAGATATAAGGCCTACAAACAACGAAAACAACAAAGGGAAACGCTGCAAAACTATGTCAACTCTATCAAAAAAACTATCTAATACAGATTTGATTCTAACAAAAGAACTACTCCTAAATAAAAGTTCCAAATATCTGTTCTTCTTACGCACAAGCATATTTAATATATAACAGTTACAATGATAAAATGAGAATGTAGTAATAAAATATATTTACATATTAACACTACCGACACTACAAAGGGTACAATCCTACTGATTACAATTTAAAAAAAAGTTAAAATTATACTAACTACAAAATATAAACAATTACAGATAAAAGGCCAATTATGACATACGAGAAAGAAATATTTAACGAAATTGAAAACAAACTAAAAAAATCAGATTTCACTAAAACGACACAAAAAAACACATTTGACGTTGATAAAATAATCCTACATAAAATATTTGGAGTCATTATATTCATACTCATCTTTACCTCAATGATGGTTATAACATTCTATATTGCACAACACATAGAATTGATAATAGAACTAATTATAGACAAGATAAAAAACATAGCTGACAAAATAATCACAAACACAAACATAAAATTCTTTATAAACAACTGTGTATTAATTACAGCTGAATCTATACTGTCATGTTCTGCTCAAATATTTTCAATATACTTCTTCACCTATATATTAAAAGAAAGCGGGTACTTAGCAAGGGGTATGTTTATAATAGAAAAGACCATGAAGGCCATAGGTTTAAACAGAGATGCATTTATCCCACTTGTAAGTAACTTAGCGTGCAATGTTCCAGGAATACTGTCAACAAAAACAATAAAAGACAAAAACACAAAAATTATAACAGTTATAATTTCACCACTAATCAGTTGTACAGCAAAATTACCAATATATATGTTAATATCAGGAATATACTTTTCTGGTATAAAACGATCCCTACTTGTACTTTCGATATATTTATTAGGAGTAATAATTGGAGCAATTATTAGTAAAATAGCGTCCTCTTTTATAAAAAAAAACGATACAACATTCATTACAGAAATCCCTTCATACCAATTCCCCAATATAATAAACATAGCTTCATTATCATCATCAAAGGCTATCAATTTTATAAAAAACACAGCTCCACTAATATTTATTTTCACATTAACATCATGGGTATTAAACAACATTCCAACAAATAACACAGAAAACAAAAAAGAGACCTATCTACATAAGATAAGCAAAAATATAGAGCCAGTATTATCTACACTAGGATTCGACTACAAAATGGATATATCATTATTAGGTGGAATATTTGCTAAAGAATCAGTCCCAGTTATACTAAAAACACTATATAACATAAACGACAGCGACAACAAAGAAGATATAAAAAATAAAATTCCAATACAAACGGGAATAACCTTCTTAATTTTCACAATGATATATTGCCCATGTATAAATACGCTAATAACCATAAAAGGAGAATTAGGATCTATAATCACAGTATTTTTAATGCTTTTTTACATTGTTTTAGCGTTCATCGTATCATTTTTGTTTAAAATTTTTATAAATATATTTTTTTGATTATATAATATGTATGATCGATCGATTTAAGTACCAAAGAAAGTGTATAAAAGTGGCGATTGTAGTTAATTCAATGTTTTTTTCAAATTTATTTTACTGCAGTGAAATTGAAGCTGGAAATAATAAGCGTAAAAATTCAACATCCTCTGATGTAGATAATTATGACTATGAGGAAGTTAATAACACTAAAAAAAATAAAAAGAAGATACGTGATACTTTAAAACTTGACAAAAAAGAAAAAAAATTTTTAATACCAAAATCAAATGATGGAGATAGAGACAGTCAAAAGCCATTAATACTATATAACAATAACGGGGCACAACCAAGTGGGGCATACGTACAACCAATATATCAACCAGTACCAGTGATCATGCCATCACAATTGCCTTCAAATTATCAACCAGCTCCACCAGTTATAGTAAATACACCTTCAAATTACCAACCAGCTCCACCAATTATAGTAAATACACCTTCACAAAATGACAATGGAAGTTCAAATGAAAAGGTAGCTGTCGTGGATAGCAATGGGAAAAAACAGAGTAAACCAAAGAAGAAAAAAAAGAATGATGAAAACAAAAATAACATATTTTTAGTTAATGACGGTCCTTTGATGGACCCTGTGTTCAGTAGCGCTGGGAATTACTTTGAACTACCTAGGTCAAGTAGTTATTATGCACTTACATTTAGTGGTTTATTTAGTGTGAATACAGCAGCACTTTTTTTTAGCATGAAAGACAGTTATGACAAATATAAACAAGGAGAGCCATTAAATGAAAATACACATACTTTCTTCGGTTTCCTTAGGTGGTTAATAACTGACCTGAACAGAGATACAATGCCTAAGCTCGTTGTTCCAGCTACTCTCTTGGGTAGAATAATTACTAGCTTCAATTTTGAATGGAGACATGTGTGCAATAGGTTCTTTTCAGTGAGTTTTATCATGAACCATATTATATTTCCAGGTATGTTACTTGAAGTTCACAGTAACTTCTATGCAAAAAATTCTTTTGGTATTGGTTTTAAAATCGGTCTTGATGAAATATTAAAAGTTTACATGGCAATGAGATTCGGTGGCTTTTACATAAAAATAAACGGACCTGGTTTGGGAATGCTTGACTTAGCTTATATCTTCTATAATAATGGACTAGACAGAAACAGTCCAAACAAGGCAAGGTCAAGGTTCTGGGATGATATGTTCAAGAAAGCTGACGAAAAAGCACTTACACCTTATGTTGTGTGGGATGTATTTAACCCTTTTGCAGATAAGTTAAAAATGAAAGATAAATCATTGTTCTACATATTAATCCAAAAGCTTAGTATAGAGTTTGGTGGAATTTCAGAAAATAAATCATATTAAATATTCCAAAGTGTTGTAATACTTCGCATGTTTGAATCATTAAAAAAAAAATTACAGAGTGCCTTACATTTAATAAGTGGAAATAGTAGGATAACAAGAGGGAATATAAGTGAAGCAGTAAAAAATATTAGGAGGATACTCTATCAGTCTGATGTTAATTTTAAAATCGCAAAAGAAATAACAGAAAAGATAGAAGAAGAGGCAATTGGGACAGAAGTACATGTATCTCTAAACCCTGAGCAAGTATTCACAAAAATAGTCAATGATAACTTAATACAACTAATGTCATGTGGGAATCACAATCTCATACTTTCAGACAAGACTATAATATTACTCATCGGATTACAAGGTGCAGGGAAAACAACATTTGCACATAAACTTGCAAAATATGTAAAAGATAAGTTTAATAAAAAACCGTTATTAGTGGCATGTGATATATACAGACCTGCAGCAATAGAACAATTAGAGATCTTAGCAAAAGATAATGGCCTCGATATATTCAAGGAAGAAAAAGAAAAAAATGTTAATAAAATAATAAAAGATAGTATCGATTTCTCTACTAAAAATGGTAATAATCTATTAATCGTCGATACTGCAGGACGACAAACAGTCGATAAAGACATGATGTCAGAATTAAAAAATATTACAGATAATTTCAAAATTACAGAATCACTATTAGTTCTAGATGGTATGATAGGACAAACATCAGTTGAGATAGCAAAAAGCTTTAACGAAATAGTAAATATAACTGGTGTTGTACTAACAAAAATGGATGGTGATTCAAATGGAGGGGTAGCACTATCAATAGCAAAATCGATAAATAAACCTATAAAACTGATTAGTATAGGAGAGAAAATAAATGATATTGAAGAATTCCACCCAGATAGAATTGCAAACAAGATTTTAGGGAAAGGAGATATAGTTACATTAGTAGAAAAAATAGAGAATGAAAGTAAAAGACTCAAAGATGATAGTTCATATACAAGTAAGCTAAACTATATTAAATTAAAAGAGTACATAGAGAGCCTAGAAAACATTGGTGGAACAAAACGAGTAATCGAAATGCTACCACTCAATGACAATATAGACGAAAACGCGATAGAAAGCAATAGTACTCATATAAAAAAAACAAAATATATAATAGATTCGATGACTCCAAACGAAAGAAAATGTTTTTCAAAACTAGATTTAAGTAGGAAAAAAAGAATAGCCAGAGGTAGCGGAACAAAAGTTGAAGACGTAAATAAAACAATAAAACTATTTGAAAGAATAGCAGATGTGCAAAGTAAACTCAAAGGTAAAAACATGTTCCAAATAATTAATGACCTAAAAAACGGTAAATTATAGCCAACAATCATAATAAAAACCAATAAACATCTCGCAATTAAAATCTTTTCAATCAAAATTTCATTAACACTAACTATGATAATAAAGATCATAACTACCCTTCTAACAACAATTATCTCAATTAAAACAATCGACGCAATAAGTAATAAAACAGGAATTAAAAACATTTGCTTTGTTGTAGACCAATACGGCAAAACCACAAACGGATGTATCTCATTTACTAAAGAATGGACAAAAGAACTCATAAAAAGAGGATACAATGTAAGTATAATATGCGGTAACGGAATATCTGAGTACGGAGAAAAAGTATTCGAAATGGGGACAAAAAAAAGAGGGATTATAAATAGAGAAGCAAAAAAACAAGGAATGGCATTTGCAGAAATAAATAAATCCAAAGTCAAGGAAGCCCTAGAGAATATAGATGTAGTACATTTTATAACACAATTCGACCTATCAAAATATGTAAAAGACTATTGCGACAAAAACTCAATAACAACTACAATTACATTCCCAACATTACCTCATAATGTTGCCTACGCTAGGCAAGTACCATGTAAATCGATCATAACATCTATTACAAACAGAATATGGAAAAATTTCTATGACAAATTTAAGCATTGTAATTCAACTTCAAAGCTAGTCGATAAGTACCTCAAAGAAAAGCAATATAAATCAACACTACACATGTTCTACAATGGAATAAGCTACGATTTTCAAAAGAAAAATATTATAAAACCAAATGAATATGCCGGCAAATTCGTAATTATAACTGTTGGTAGGCTATCGAATGAAAAAAAACAAGATCTAATAATAAAAGCAATCGCTAATAGCAAATATAAAAATAAAATCAAACTCATAATAGCAGGCAATGGTCCAAATGAAAAAACTCTAAAAAAACTAGCAAAAAAATACAAAATAGATTGTGAATTTCACTTCTACAACAGAGAAGAACTAATAAATGTACTCAATATCTGTGACATATATATTCACGCAGCAGATATAGAAGCCATGGGTATGTCATGCATCGAAGCGATATGTTGTGGAGTTACACCAATTATAAACAATAGCGAATTATCAGGAACTACGGAATTTGCACTTTTCGACAAAAATCTATTCAAGTGTAACGACTATAAAGACCTCACAAAGAAAATCGATTACTTTATAGAAAACAAAGACGAACTAGAATCATACAGCAAAGAGTACATAAGCATATCATCTGAATACAGAATCGATAAAACAGTCGACAATCTATTAGAGATGATGAATACAGCTTATAAAGAAGACCACAATAAATAAATTATATTCTAATGAACAATAAAGTTAACAACAACACTATAAGTTAAGATAGTGAGAACTTAAATTTCTTTTTAAAATAATTTGCAATATACAGAGCATCGATCTGTAAACTAGGCATTAAAACATTAAAAATACAATAGTTACGCAATCTCCTCTTATATTTATCATACTCATCACCTTGTCTCAAATCATGACCAGCACCAACACATGCAGCAAGTTCACCAAAAGTTAAAAAATTAAATTCCCCAAAGTGTACAACAAACGGGCCGAACTTCATATTTACAACACAACAAATAAGATTATCCAATAAAGCTAAACCAAATGCCTTACCACACTTATGAGTATCATTAATATTAGTAGCTGTCCTGAACTTAGCAACGTCACAATTCTTATAAAATATAATCCAATCAACTAATGCATTCAACAAATCAAGCCTACCACTTAAAACCCCAAATTTAAACTCACCTTTATTTACAAACCAAATATTATAACCAAACGAACAACCACAATAAATATCTATATATTTAAGGTTCATAGGAGCTACGAAACTAGGTATAAACACCTTCTTAGCAAGATCATAAAAAAATATCTTAGCTACTGAAACCTCATTAGATTCATAAAATAGACCATTACTATATAAATGAGTAATTGAACAAAACAAAAGAACAAATTTAAACCTAAAAACACTCATAAATATTATATAACAAAAACAAAAACAAAAACAAAAACAAAAACAAAAAAAATAAGGAATTTAAAAAACTACACCGCAAGCTGCTATTTATCAACCGCAACACTTACAAGAATTGCAACATCCTACTACACCATTGTCATCTTTATCATCTTTACCAGTTTTATAAACACTAACACCACAGCCAATAATTTTATTTGTAAAATCAACGTGATTTACAACAAACGAAACATCACCACTTGAAAGGACATCAACTGGAATCATTCCATTTACCAATTCAACTAAACGTCTATTAATATACAGCCTATAAGTCGACTTTTGAGCAGTACCTACACCATACCTAAAATCAATAATCTTCTTCAATCCATCAATTAAATCACTATATTTTACAACATTTGTACTATCCTCTAAGGTAGTTACATTAACAGGTACATTAACATCACATAAAAAAAAACCAGGCATACATAAAAAAATCTTAAAATAAGTAGACCCTTCCTTCTCAAGAATATCGTCTGTATAAGATTTAATAGTAACATGCATTTCGACAGCTTTATCATCATAACAATCACATTGATTTTTAAATTCATCAGTAAATTTAACATCAAAATCAACATTATTCAAAAAAGCAAACCTTTTACGCAAGCTATCCGAAATAGTTTCTTTTTTTATACTACTAAAGCTAAAAGGCATTTCATTACCTCCTTCTATAATATCCAAACGCAATTTTTTTGATTTATCTTCACACTCAAACAACACCTTATAACCAGCACTACGATACTTATCATCGAATTTAAATACATAATTACCAAAATCAACAAGCTTAACCTTATCCTGCAATTTGTTACCTCCTTGTAAAATATCTATATCAACCATATTAATACCACTCAGATCGGCAATAAATCTTTTCAAATCACCAACTGTGCTCAGTGAATTATAAATGCCAACAACAGAGCATTTATACACTTCATCCCCAAACAACTCAGTAAATATGCCTATATCATCTAATGATGAATATTTATCACAGGTAAAATTGAAATAAACCGTATTAGAATAACCAATAACAACATTTTTACTATTCCTAACTGCCTCAATTATACGCTCAATCTCAACAGGTTTTAAAATACCTTTAACCCTTGTTTCTATGCCAGAAATAGAATACGACACAATAGGTTTCAAATTACCACGTCCAAATAAACCTTTATAGAATTTATAAGATAAAAAACTATCGAAAAGTATACCAGAGTGAAACATCTCACGCCTTAATGTACACTTATTATAAACATAATCATGAATATCAAGCTCATCTATAACCTCTTCATTCCCATCCACATCAATAATCTTTAAAACACCCTTATTACATGGAATCAAACCATCTTCAAACACAACCTTAGAAGGAAAACACATATTATTGAGTAATTCTACTAACAGAGGACAATCTAAGTCACCTTTTTTTTTATTGTACGGAACATCAACATCACCAAATCTAACATATACACAACACACAGCACCATTAACACTATGAAGATTCTCCTTGATATTATTGACATTAACAACATTCTTTAATTCGGAATTATATTTAAACAATTCAATAATCCGATTTGCAGAACAGTAGTCATCAGCATACACTCCATTATACCTATATTCTTGACCCTTATAATACATTGGAATATCTTTAAGCTTCTGACGTTCTACAACTTTATAGAACCTAGATGCATCACCACCATCTGCAGAACGCACAGTTACAAATGACAATAAAAACAAAATACCAAATAAACACCTAAACAACATATATATTAGTTGATAAAAATTAACAAAAAATCAAGCTATTATGAATTTATGCCAAAAAATTTTTTTCTTTCAAAAAAAATATTAATCTAAAAAATATGAAGAAATATTTATTCATCGGTACTAGTTGTGCTATTTTTAACATTAACAGTGGATCCTGTAGAAGTGGAAATGAAGGAAGTAAAAGTAATAAATCAAATAAAAAAACAGACCCTCTTAAGAATTGGAAAGATACTTTAAAGACTATCCTCAAATTTAAAAATGACCATTTAGAAGATGGTCAATCAATAACAATTACAAAAGAGCAAATAGATGAAGCAAAGTCTGCAGAGGAAATAGAAAACCTTAAGCAAGAGTTAGAAAAAATTAGAACAAAACCAGTAGCTCCTTTTGAAAATGTAGTTATTGATCCAAATAACATAGATTTATCACAGCCTTATATCTTAAAATTTGCAGATAAGGATTCAGAAGAAAAAGCAACTAATTTCATAATGTTAATTAATAATGGTGAAATGCCCGCCAAGGAGAATGACGAGGATGATGATGAGTATGCGGGAAAGTTGCTTAATAATGCATATGTTCTAGCTAAACTTCCAGAGAAGGTGGAAGATATAAAAAACTTCTTCAATGACGAAAGGGACAAGTATTTTCTCTACGTCGATTCTAGTACTCTTACAATAACAGATTATGATAATAAAGAAAATGTCGAAGTCAGTAAAATCGAGGATCTTAATAGCTATGTAGATACATACATATTAACGAGCTTTAGTGAACTATTTGAAATTGAAGATGAAAAAGAGCTTAATTCTCCTATAAATATTGTAGTTTATAAAAAACCAAGCGCATGAAGAAACTAACGGTTATTTTATCCTCCTACTATAAAAACATTTTTAATCTAAAAAAATATTAATCTAAAAAATATGAAGAAATATCTATTTCTAATCGGTGCTAGTTGTGCTATTTTTGATATTAACAGTGGATGCTGTGAATGTATGGATATATGCGCGGAAAATGGAAATAAAACCAATCAGAGTAGTCAAAATCATAAAAAAACAAATCCTAAGAAAAACATTATTCCAAACACTGATACGAGAAAAGGCCTAAAAACTCTAGTAATTAACAAATTGCCTAATAAATCAACTACTGATAAGCCTACGTCAGTAGTTCATAAAACAAGTACAACAACTAATATAAACACAACATCGGTAACTAAAAATGCTACTGTAACAACTGCAGAAGTAACTGCATCTGACACTATTGAATTATTAAAAACAGATATAATAAATAAATACGATGACCTAAGAATATTATTACAGTATTTCTTCAAAAAGAAGATAGTTAAAATCCTCGATATTGATATCGAAAACATTACTAATAAAGATTTCAAAGACACTACAACACTTCAAAAAATAAAAACAGAACTAGAAAATAAAATGAAAAAAGACAAGATCGAAATAAAATTCGACGATGATCTTATGCCGGAAAATCCAAAAGATGGTTATGATGGAATAAACAAAGATAACCTATATCAGCTTTTAGATGCATGTTATGAATCAACCGTATATTCACAGAAATTCCACAATTTTGGTACTAATGTTTATTCAACACTAAACTTTATTAATTACATAACCTGTGGTCATGACGACGGCAAATTTCTTAATATTTTCAAATTTTCTAGTAATAAATCAGATTTCTATTATGGTTTTACTAGGTCAATTACTGACGTAGGTAATGTGGCATATGCAAGAGAAGTGTGGGCACAAAGAGATCCTGAGCTTGATTGTAATGATAGAATACATGATTTATATAATAAATACTGTAACGCGACTGGTGAAAATTTAAATAAGTCTAATAAAATAAAGGAACATTTTAAAATTACTTTTAGCGACGAAAATATACTTAATAAATTTGAAAATGATAGCGACAAAAATACAGTAATTGACTTTATTAATAAACGGGCATTAAGTCCTACAGAGCGTATTTAATTTCGATCAATTACACCTAAATGATAAAATATTGACAATAAAATATTTCTTTAAAATTTTGGTTTTTGGGATATATATATATACATATATATATACATATATATATATATATGGTGTTCGCTGCGTTTAATAAACCTACCAAATATTTTAATATTACATTGATATCACTTTTAATGTTACATTTGAATTTTGATATAAGTGCAGGCTGTTGTTGTAATAGTTGTAAAGGAGGAAATAATGGAAATACAAATAAAACAAGTACAAAGGTAAATCCTCCTAAAAAAAGTACCCATGGGAATCCTCCTAAAAAAACCATCACTAAAAACAGTACAGATAACAAAGATAGTGGCAATGAGGCAAATGAGAAGATGTTTAAAAACGCTCCATTGCTATGGATATATAAAAGAAAATTACAAGCTTTACAATTGGAAGATAGAGAAGAAAAATTAAAAATTACAGAAGAGGACATAAGAAATGCTACTGAAGAAAAAGACATGGAAGAGATGTTAAAAACACTTAACAGTATTGAAATACATATTGCCCCTTTTGAACACGTAACGTTAGACCCAGATAATATAAACCTAGATGAAGAATACTTGTACATCGGACAAAAAGATATCAAAAATATGAAGTTTATGGAATTTATTATGCTAATTAATAACAATAAAGCTGTAAGTGAACAGGCCGAGGCGAAACGTATCTTCGGAAAACTAATGGAAGAAGGGAAACTATTTAATCTCCTAAAATTAACACCTAATACCATCGACGAACTATATGATTATGAAAACGAGGTATATAACCTTTATGTAGATAAAGATACATTAACTTTGAAAAATTATATAAAATTAGGAGAATTTGAGGTTAGTGATATACGTAAAAATATTGATATTTATACAGACTCGTATATATTATTTTCGAAGTCAGATTTAGAAGATGAAGATGTCGTTACTGTATTTAAAAAACCGATTACTATAGATTTAGATGAACTAACAACATACAAAAACATAGTGTTCTATGACAATGAAGATACCGAAGAAAACATATATCAAATACTATTTGGTTATTATTCAAGTCACGGAGGTGAAGGTGATATGAAAAGAAGCGGAGAAAAAGCTAATGACACATTCAGCTCTTGGTTATATGATAATAGGGGGAAAGTATCATACGGAAGATGTGAAAGTATTAATCACAAAGGTAAAAATCTCTATATGGTTATAATACTTCCACCATGTGATGACTTTATTAAACTCACAAAAATTAAAGGATACAAAAAGATTTCTGAATACAGTGATGAATATAAAATAGCAAGTAAAGATGAAATGGTTAAAATCGGTATTGTCCGCCAAGGCGGACTATGGTCATTTTATTATATAAAAGAATAAAAAAGTCACATAATTTAAGCAAAACTATATTTAATATCACTAAAAAAAATATTATAACAATTTCTGATTTTTTAATTCATAAAAAATTAATTTTTTAAACGTTATTTAACTAACAAAAATATATGTCCATTGATGATAGTAGCAAAAGAATCATAAATATTGACATTACCGACGAAATGAGGAAAGCCTATATAGACTATTCAATGTCAGTAATAGTTTCTAGGGCAATTCCAGATGTTAGAGATGGATTAAAACCAGTTCAAAGAAGGATATTATACACAATGAATGAACTAGGGTTACAACATAATAAACCTCACCGTAAATGTGTAAAAACAGTAGGAGAAGTTATGGGGTCATACCATCCACACGGAGATAGTGCAATATATATGGCTATGGTTCACCTTGGACAAAAATGGAGTTTAAGATATCTATTAGTCGATGGACAAGGTAATTTTGGATCTATAGATGGAGATGAACCTGCAGCAATGAGGTACACAGAAGCTAGGATGAATAGACTAGCTGAAGAAATGCTTACAGATATAGATAAAGACACTATAGACTGGTCTTTAAATTTCGATGAGACTAAAAAAGAACCAACAGTACTACCATCTAAATTACCTAATTTACTAGTAAATGGTACTTCTGGAATAGCTGTCGGAATGGCTACAAACATGGCTCCTCATAATTTAAATGAGATAGTAGATGGAATAAATGCCTATATTGATAATCCAGATATAACTGTTGAAGAATTAATAAAATATATACCTGGACCAGATTTCCCAACAGGAGGTATTATTTGTGGCACTAAAGGTATTTTAGATGCTTATAATACAGGTAAAGGAAAGATAGTATTACGATCTAAGACAGAAATAATTACTAATGATAATGGTAAAGAACAGATTATAATTACAGAAATACCTTTTGGTGTTAACAAGGCATTATTAATAGAGAAAATTGCAGAATTAGTTAATGATAAAAAGATAGAAGGTATCTCTGATATCAAAGATGAATCCGATAAACAAGGATTAAGAATCTCAATAGATATTAAAAGAGATGCAGTAGCTCAAGTAGTTTTAAATAATCTTTTTGCAAATACAGCTTTACAATATTCGTTTAACGTAAATAACGTTTGTCTTGTCAAAGGAAGACCAATGACACTTGGGTTAAAAGACTTGATAAAACATTTCTATAACCATCGTCATGAAGTCACAGTCAGAAGAACTAATTTTGAACTTAAACAAGCACAAAATAGAATACATATTTTAGATGGTTACATTATTGCCCTAGACAATATTGATCCAATTATTCATTTAATAAAGTCATGTAAAGATAGTAATGAAGCTATCTCTAGATTTAATGCAGAATACAACCTTGATGAAGTTCAATCTAAGGCTATATTAGAAATGAAACTACAAAGGTTAACTGGTCTTGAGAGAAGCAAAATACAAAAAGAACATGATGAATTGGTAGAAACTATTAAAAGGTTAGAAACTATTTTGGCTGATGATAATTTAATTAAAGAAATTATTAAAAATGAACTTATTGATATTAAATCTAGATGTGGCGATAAAAGAAGAACAGAAATTCAGTTAGATTACAGTGATTTAACAACAAAAGATATTATCCCTGACGAAGATGTCGTTATAACATTATCAAATCAAGGTTATATTAAAAGAACAAATTTATCAGAATATAGATTACAAAACAGAGGTGGTGTTGGGTCTAAAGGGTCAGCAACTAAAGAAGATGATTTTATTAAATACCTTGCAATATCTTCAACACATAAGTTCCTATTAGCTTTTACCGTTAAGGGAGAATTATATTGGAAAAACGTTTATGAACTTCCAGAAGGAGCCAAAAACACTAAAGGAAGAGCAATACAAAATATATTTCCAATAGATCATGATAGATTGGCCTGTATTCTAGATGTTGATAATTTAGATAATGAAGAATATTTAAATAGTCATTATATTATATTCTGTACTAAAAAAGGAATCATTAAAAAGACGACCTTAAAAGCTTATAGTAATGTTAGAGCTAATGGTATTCATGGAATAAATATAGTAGAAGGCGATGAATTACTTGATGTTAAACTTACAGACGGATATCAAGAGATAATATTAGCTACTAAGAATGGTAAAGCAATAAGATTTAATGAATCTAAAGTTAGACCTATTGGTAGAACATCAATAGGAGTTAGAGGAGTCAACCTAGACGATAATACTGTTGATAATGAAGTTGTTGGAATTGTAACTCTAGATCAAAATGATAAAGATAAAACATTATTAGTTGTTAGTGAAAGAGGATTTGGTAAAAGATCAGATATTGATGATTATAGAATAACAAATAGAGGAGGGAAAGGTGTCAAGACAATGAATATAACACCAAAAACAGGACG